>ODAI013475857.1_pt1 | contig 14921 bp, 1 predicted proteins | sample 1539321 | NCBI WGS metagenome assembly ODAI01 (sample SAMN02144231, study PRJEB22623) | gut metagenome | biome: sheep rumen | host: Ovis aries | place: New Zealand
AATAAAATTAAAGTAAAAAAAAATTAATTTATTTTTATAATCTTAATATATTAAATATTAAATAAAAATATCATAATCCCCATTTCTAAATAGTAAAATTTTAAATAATTAATTATTAAAATTTATCAAATTTATAATATTTAAAGGAAATATAAATAATTAATTATTTAACTATTTTCGAATTAATCTCTTTCGTCATCATCATTATCATCACCCCTTGCATAAATATCGTCCTCTTCATCATCTTGATCTTGCCCTTGATAAAGCCCTTTTTCATTAGGATTTTCTTGTTCATTTCCAAGCTCCTTATCTTGTTGTTCTTCTTCCTCTTCTTTATTTGTTTGCATTACTTTGCTTTCAATATTGTTATCATAATTTTCTGAGTTTTCTTTTTCTTGTTGGGCTTTAATCTTCTCTTCTTCTTGTCTTTTTAACTCTTTGTTTATATCAAAGAAATAAATTTCATTAAATTCCTTTCCAATAATTTCATATAATTTTGTTATTTGATTAAATTGAATTTTTAATGTTTTTATATTCATAAGTTCTTGTTTGAACTCATTTTTGATATATATTTTTTTTTCCCAAATATCAGGTATATCGAAATAATTAACAAAATTATTTGAGTTTTTCTTAATTTTTTTTTCTTTATCTTTTATCTCTGATAAAAATGAAGAGCTAAACATACATAAAGCAAAAGATAAATTTTCCTTTGTTATTATATGATTTTCTTTGAAATAATCATTTATTAGTTTGAGTTTATCTTCAGGTATTTCAACTTCATAATCTGAAAGTTCTTTCTTTATTGAAGGATAAATTATTATTAGAAAGAATTCAAAAATATTAGATAATTTACTTATTGTTATATCTATATCTTTAAAAATAAATTTAAAATTTTTTTCATATAATTCATTTTCAATGATTTGAAAACCTTCAAATATTTTACTTTTTTCATTTAATTTATTATTATCTTCATCATCTTTATTATCATTTTTTATTTTTATTAAATAAATAATCAAAGTTTTAAAATCATTTATAATATTTTTTAATATATTAATATTTTCTTGATGCTCTTTATAATAATTATAGATAATGAATTTATCTTCTAATAATAAATCTTCATAAGAATATAATTTATTGAATTTAGTAATAATATCTATATTTTCCAAATCTATATCTTCATTTTTATATATAAATTTACTAATATTTTTATTGAACAATTTTTTATTCTTTAATAACAATTCAGCCATGTTTTTTTCAATTTCCTCAAAATTTATTTCATATATATTAGCAGAAGTTTTATCTTCATTCAAAGCATATTTTTTATATGAATTATTAAATATAATGTCTAAGAATGGATGTTTTTTAGGTAATTCAAGTGAAAAAATTTCATTTTCTTTCACGTTTTGAATATTAACTTTTTTTTTGCAATTAGCATCATAAACATCATTTTCAATCTTAATATCCAATAAAGGTTCAACTGCTTTATTTTGTATTTCTATAAATTCATTATAAATATCTATATAACTTTGTCCAATAGGATTACTATCTTTATTATTATCGTCTATAAAAAATTTGAATAATTTATCTTTATTTGAAATTGAAATGTTATTTTTTTGGTTGTCTTCTAAACTATTATAAAATTTAATAAATTTATCTATTTTTTCCATGTTATTTTTATATAAATCAACATCTTTTAACATTGTTTTTTCTGCTTGTTCTCTTGTTATGAAACATGAATATTTTTCTCTAAATAAATTTAAAACTTCATTAAAAATTGATAAATTACTCATAAATGAATAATTATTTTTATTTTTTAAATATTCATTTAATACGGGATATTTTCTATATTCTTTGTTCTTCAATTTTTCATAAATATTATTTTCATTTAAATAATCAGAATAATAAAAATATTCACATAGAGGATAATTTTTATTATTTTCTTCAATTTCTTCTAAAAGATTTATTGGTAAATAAGGGTCATTTGTATTTGGCTTTTTTATTTTTTCATATTTTTCTTTTTCATCCAAGTAGTCTTTAATTTTATTTAAAATTAATTCATCTAATTGTTTTTCGATTTCAATATATTGTTTATATGATTTAATTTCTTGTTGACTATTCAATAAATTAAATAAGTCAGAAAATATATAATTCATAAATAATTCAATATTATTTACTTTTTTTTTGAATAATTCTTCCCTTAATAATTCCCAACATTTTGTAATCATATCTACCCAATTAATATTTTTTGGTAAAAAAGCATCAAATTTTAAATTTTCAGTATATAACCTGGCAAAAAATAGATGGGAATATAAAATAAAATTTAATAGTCTATATGATACTTGACTTAAATTTCTTATAATTTTATCAGTTTTTTTCAAATGTTCTTCATCAAAAACAGTAATTCCAGTATCATTTTCAAAATATTTATTAATATATTTTTCCTTAAATTTATTAATTGTTAAATATTTAATTTCATTGTCATTCAAAAATTTTTTATTTTTTTCAACTTCTTTATCATCTTTGAATATTCTCAAATAGTTTTCATCTTTACACGGCTTTAATTTTTTATGCGCAAAATATCCATCATCTATTTTCCATAATACTTTTTTACAATCTTTACATTGAAGTTCTTTACTTGCATCTTGAGTAATAGTACCATTATGATACCAACCTTTACCAGACAAACAAACATAGCAACCGTTTGCAGAATTAAGTCCAGAAAAATGAGTAACTATTTTTGATAACAAATTATTATATACTTTATTTGAACTATTAATATCATTTCCAGGATAATAATTTTGTTTTATATTATCAAAATACTTTTTCAAGTAAAATATTGAATATATACTATTATAAGATCTATTATCCTTTAAATTTTTCCAGAAATAATATAATTCATTTAAAGACCAACGATAAGAATGTAATAATATTTTTATATTAGATAAATTAATTGAAAATTCTTTTTGTATGACTTCAAATTTTTCTGGATCATAAAATATTTGCAAAGCAGTAAATACTTTATTAATATTATAATCATAATCTTTAAAAAGTGGAACCAATATTTTTTTATAGAAATTTGTATAAAGGTCAGTAGCTTTAAATTTATTATTTATATCGATGCAAGAGGATATTAAATTTGATGTTGTAAAAAATAAAATATCTATTCCATATTTTTCTAGTTCAAAATCTTTTAAATCTACACTTTCAAAATTATTCGCTTTATATCCATCAATAACTTTATAATAATTCTCATAGTTTTGAATATCATTTATTTCTATTTGTTTTAAATTTCTATAATTAAATAAATTTATTTCTTTAAGAGATATAAATTCATCAAATTTATACTCTTTTAGTTTGTATTTTAAAATTGATTCATTTCTCAAAAATACTTCAAATTGTTTATTATTTAGATTATAAATAACTTTATATATGTATAATTTTATTGTTTCACTGAGTCGAAGATCTTTTAGATTTAATTTATTTTTTTTATTCTTTTCTAATATATTTTTTTCAAAATTAATTATATTATCTATTATTTTTGACGTATCTTTTATCTTCTCTTTTTTGTTATTATTAATCATTGTGATGAAAGTATAACAAAATATTTTTATATATCCAATACAAAATAATTTGCATAAATTTATATTATTTTTGCTTTCAATTAGTTTTGGTTCATATAAAAAGTGAAATAAAAATTCAGATGTTGAATTAAAAAATATTAAAGGATCTTGATCTAATGTATTTTTAGTTTTATCATTAAAAACATTATTTAGATATACTTGAGAATTTTTTTCAAAAAAGTATAGTAAAGTTTCAGATAAAGCCAAATGATTATCTTCTTTTTCATTTTTTAATATATTTTCCATCAATTTTTCTAAGTCACTCTCACTATTAAGTATATTAAGTATTGATTTACCGAATTTTTCTTTTTTAGGATTAATTAATTTTTTCAATAAAATTTGCAAAATTTTCATTGAATTCACTATTATTTGATTTTCTTTAATTAAATGCTCAAAAATTGTTGTCCTATAACTTAAATCATTTGTTTTTTTAATTTCTTTGAAATAAATAAAATTCAATAAATCATAATAATTATTATTTTCATTATTAATTATTTTATTAATATTTTGATACAAACTTCTGAATGTTTTTGAAAGTTTTTCAAATTTATCTGAATCATTTGATTGTAAAATTTCATTACTATTAATAATAATTGCAATTACATCACTGAATAAATAATTATTAATATTTGCTATACTGTTTTTTGAGATAACATTATATATTTCATTCATTTCATCGAGAATATATAATTCATTTAAATAAAGTAATAACTGGTCATCCAAATACTGAATTGATTTTATTACTAAGCTTAGATTTTGGAAATATGAGGTATTATTTATTTCAATTTTTATTTTTGGAGGCAAAATACTTAAGCACATAGAAGCTAATAAAATATAGAATGATTCATTAACTTCTTTGGTATGTTTTGGATTTCTATCTTCATTAGTTATATACTTTATTTTTTTAGATTCAATTATTTCCTCAATATTTTTAAATAGTTTTTCATTTTTGAAATTTCTGCTTAAAATAGTATAAATGTTTAAAATATTGAATATATTATTTTTGTTCGCTTCAAGCCAGCTTATATATATTAAAAATATTTTTACTGGTTCATCTTTATTTTCCATGAAAATTTCTATCTTTTCATTAAATCTTAACTTTAGAATTAAATGAATCAATTTAATAGATGCATCACTATTTATGATTTCATCTTCACAATCATTTTTTATTAAATAAAAAATGATGTAATCACTTACTAATAAATTTAAGCTTATTTTTTCTTGTTGTATTAAATCAAATTTCCAACCATAGTTTTTTATTTCTTCATATAATAAATTTAATAGAGCTTTTTCTTTTTTATGGAACATTTTTATTATTTCATTAACATCCCCTTTAAAAAAATATCTAATTTTATTTTCATTCTGTCTATAATCTCCTACTATTTTTTCAGAGATAAAATCAGATATTTTTTCATAAAATAAATAAAACCCAGGAATTGTAAAATATAAATTAAATTTTGGATAATATTTTTTATAATCATCAAATTTTAAGTCTTTTAATTGATTAGCCTTGATTTCTTTGATTACTTTTTCTGATAGCATTTTTTCTTTCTTTATGCTTGATATCAACAAGGTGGTTAAAATATTATTATCTTCTAGTACACTTAGAATATTCATTAAAATATTTTCGAATATTATTTCAGATATATACTCTTTTATAATGCTTACAATATCTACACTATTTTTATTTATATATTTATCTTTGTATATTTTTTCTATTATATCTTTTCCTGTTCCTTTTGTAAAAGATTTAGCTTTTTCAAGTATATCTTTCATAAAAGAACTTTCTTTAGTATTAAATAGTGATTCTAATTTTTCCTCATAATTATTAATATCAATACCATAATTATTATTTCCTTTAAAAGTATCATTATTTATATTTTTATTGATAAATTTTTTTAAAACTTTATTGAAAGAATTAGTAATATCATTATTATTTTCTTCTAAAATATCTTTTATAGATTTTTCTAAAATATCATTTAAAGAAATTTTTTCTCCAACTAGATTGTCGATAAATAATTGATTGACATTAGGGTAGACATCAATTACATTAGATATACTTACCCTTTTATCATCAATACTTCTTTTAGCATGGATAATGAAAATAAATTTATGATTTTCTTCAGGATAATTATTTATAACAAAAGGAATCAAAAAACTTAATTTACTAGATTGAGTTGCTTCGAATTGTAGAAAAATAAATTGTTGTTTATTAGGATTAGCTTTATTTTGTTTTAATTTTTCTTGAACTAAATCCTCCATTTGTTGTTCACTTTGTATTTCAGAAATCATTTGAGAGCTTGAAAGTTCTATATCTTCAATCACTATATCTGAAGAACTAAATGTATAAATTATTGAAATCTTATAATTTATTTCACCTAAATTGTATTTTTCTAAATAATCTTTTAATTTATAGAAATGCTCATTTTTGTAATATGAAATTTTCAGGTTATTACTATTGGGTAAATTTATGATAATATCTTGAGGTAATAATTTAGCTATTTTATCATAAATTTTTTGTTCTATGTCATCTTTTTCTTTTTCAATGTTTTTACCATTACTAAAATAATATATAAGTCCTTGAATATCTTCACTTTTACATCCAATTAAAAGATCTTCCAAATTTATATTTAAATTAAAGTTTTCTTTTGTTCTTTTCATAATTTCAGCTAAATTTAAATCATTATTCCTTAATTTTTGGTCCAAATCTTTTTGAAATTTATCTAAAAGTTTATCAAAAGATATAATAGTTTTTTCGAATCGACTTAAAAAAGGAGAATCAACTTTGTCTACAAATTTTTTATCAACCATTACAATACATTTAAATCTTTCATGGATTTCAACCAATTGATCATTATAATTTCCATGGCATATTCTAGCGAATTTTTTTCCTTCATTTATTATAAAGTTCATATTAAACATATCATATAAGAAAGCATATATTTGTTCTAAGTTTTGAAGAATAATTACATCTCCTTGAAGTGCGTGTTCTTGAATAATATTTATCATTTTGAATTGATATTCATTATTATTGTCATTTATAAAAGGACTTCCCTCATAAAAACTGATTTTTTCTCTTTTTGTTTGCTTTAAAATATTTTGATGAATTAATGGAGCCAGGGAAGGTTGGATTTCTAATAAAGAATATCTACAATTATAATCATTGATATTATTAATAATAATATTGGAAATTTCATATTTTTTTACATCTTTGATATTTATAATTTGTGATTTATTAGACTCTTTTTCACAACAAATATTAAAAATAATTTTCATAAACTCAACTGAACTAATTTTTTTTTGCGAAGTAATATATTTCATTATTTTTTCAATATTTGGAAAATTAGCCGAATAAAAACTTATATTTGTATCAATATCAATATCAATTTCCATACCTCCGAAATTTCGTTCAATATATTTTTCAATTATTTCAGTTATTTTTACTTTGTCTTTGCTGATATTATCCTTATTATATATTTCATTAGCTATTCCCCTGATTAAATAAAAAAAATCTCTATTTCCATGAAAATCAATATTAATTTGTTTTTCATTTTTATAAAAATTTTGATATTCTTCATTTTTTTCTTCAAAATTTTCTTTTTCCCAAGAAGGAGAAATTCCCAGATCTTTTAATTTTTTAGTTATTTCTTTTTTATATTTAAAAAAAATATCTTCTCTTATATTTTCTTTTAGATTTATTTTTATATCTTTAAATATATTTTCTTCATCTTCTAGACGATTTTTATAATATTTATTGAATTCAAATAGTTCATAATTTTTATAAGCCTTGAGCTGTTTTAATTGATTTAATGACTGCTTATATTCATAATAAATAGTGGGTAATAAGGAATTAAATATAATATTATTTTCAAATTCTTCATTGATACTTTTAGCAATGCATTTTGAAGTTTCCTTAATATCGTCTTTTGAATCTTCTAAATCTGGGACTGATAAAGTTAAAGCTCTATTAATTTTAGCAGCATCTAAAGACCAATTACTAATTCCTACAAAACTAACTTCATTCTTATTTCCTCTATATTCTAATTTGCTATGTAGTACCTTTAATGGATTAGTTCTTGCTCTTTCAGCTAATCCTAATTCATCAAATAATATCATTGATATAGTTGAATCTCCTTCTTTACCTTCGTCATTTTTCTTTAATTTTTTTTCAGCTATTTCAAATATATTTTCAACATCTTCTGGATTTGTTGAATATGAACCTTGAAAATAACTTTGTATTATCATTGGAAAATTTTGGAAAAATTCTTGACTTGAAAATTTACCCCTCATTGATTTAAATATCAATTGGGCAGATAAACTTTTCCCACTTCCTGGCTTTCCAATAATAATTAATGGAATTTTTGTAACCAGACATACAAAAAGCAAAAATAGGTTTTCACTTAATAATTTATTTTCTCCTATGCCTTTATCTATTTCGATATTTGATAGTAAAAATTTTTCTTCAAAAGCCAGAATTTTACTGAATTGATCAAATTCAGAAATTTTATATTTTTTCATTTCATTTAGTAAATATGTTTTAAAATTTTCATTTATTTTCAATAATAAATCTCCGCTTTTATTATCCTTTTTTTTCGGCTCTTGTTCATAATTTACTAGATTTACAAAAAATTCTTGCAATTCTCTATCAAAGTTTTTTCTAGTAGTATCACTAACTAATCTTGTATAATAGCATAAATATATTGATAAAATAATTGATTTTATTTTGTCTAATTTATCATTTTCTTCTCCTTTTTGATTTTTATATTTATAATATTTATTAATGAAAAATTCACAACATTTTGTAAATCTTGATATTTCCCTTAACGAAACAACAGAGGGGTCAAAAGTTTCCTTTAAATATTCATGGCATTTCATTATTATTTTTTCTGTTAAATTTTTTAACTTTTCTTCTTCTTTTGAATAAAGATGAGCAATTATACTGGAAATATATTTTTCTTCATCACTTTTTTCTAAACTACCAAAATTAAAAACATAATAGAATAGAGATTGGGGTAATAAATTAACTAAATATATTAATTTGTTTTTTTTTTCATCATCAGGATGCTGTAGTCCTGATTTAATTTTATTTAATTTTTTCTCTCTATAAGGATTACATGCCCCCATTATTTTTATATTAAATTCTAATTTTATTCCATTAAAGGATCTATTGATAAATATTTCAGTTAAAAGTGCCATTGAATCGCATGTATTTAACTCATCGAAAAATACCCAAATCTTTCTTTTGGAAGCTTTTTTGGCTTTTTCATTTATTTCTTTCATTTTTTTTATTAAGATTTTATCCGTTATGCTTGGATTAATATTTATAATTTCTAAAGTTTCTTCTCCATTATTCATTAACTGATTTAACTTTTTTATTAAAAATGTTTTTCCGCATCCTGTTTCTCCCATTAGTATAACAGGAATATTCGCTATAACTCTATATAAAATTAAAACCATTTTCCTAAAATTATCTTTTGTTATAATATAATTATCCTTATTAATTATTTCTGTCAATGATAATAATTTGCTTTCTTCTTTTTTTTCAACAGGATTATCTAATAAAAGTATTGTTTTCAAAATAGACAAATAATCAACACAAGTTTTTTTATCTAAATTCTCATCTGATAAATATAATTTGAAATATTTCTTTTTTTCTTTATCTTTTTCTTTCATTGTGAAAATTAACGGAGTTAAATATTTTTCTCCTTTTAAATCATTATAAATTGTCTCAATTTTTTTCATATAAATATTTTTTGTTAAATTCCCTTTTTCATTTATATTTTCAATTAATAATTTTGAATATTCACCTAAAACAAAATATTTTATTCCTTGAGAAAAAATCTTTATACATTCTTCGGTGACATCTTCATCATTTTCTAAAAATTCAAGTTTTGTATTAAATTTACTATATTGACTAATAAAAAGATTAATATAAATATTGATTTGATGATATGAAAATTTTTTGATATCAATATTTTTTTTAATAAATTCCATTATTTGTTCATTAGTAGTAAATTCTTTCATGCGATGAAATATTCTTAGAATCCTTTTTGGTAATTTCAAAGGAGGTATGTCATCAAGTTTTATAGTTGTGATATTAAAAGAAGTTAGAATATCATAATTTGCTAAAAAACTACTAAAGCAGTTAGGAATTTCTATATATATTTCGGAATTTTTTGGAATATATAATATATTTTCATTATTCATATAAAATTTCGTTATTAAAATAGAAAATAAAAATTCATTGAGTATTGAAATATCATCTGTTTCATATAAATCTAAATGAATTGCAATATCATTAAAATTTTTTTTTGTTATTAACTCCATATAATCCAAAACTTCATTTAACTTTTTATATATTTTTTTCTTTGTTAAATTCCCTCCCAAAGGGAAATAAACAGGTTTTTTTTTTTTGCTATATATTTCATTTCTAATTTTTGTCGTTTTTCCTAATCCACAAATTTCAGAAGAAATAATATGAGTATTTTCATATAATTTATTTTTCTCATTATAATCGAATTCAGACTCAATCGAACTGTCTAAATTATATTTTTTAGATACTCTTGGAAAAATTAAAGGATTTAATTTTTGAATTTCATTTAAAAATATATCATTACATCCCTTTTTATATATAAAAATTAGGCATGAATCCATATAATCATTATGTCGATTTTTCTTTGTGTTTTCTAACTCATTATCATTAAATAATTTATTTTTATAAGTTAATAATTTATCAATAAAATTATTCATAACTTTTCTTTGACTATTTGAAAATGAATTATTAATTTCAACAATAAATAAGGTATTAAATTTGCATAAAATGGCGCGATTAAAAAAGGACTGAATCTCTTCATAAGATGTTTCTTTATTACTAATCAAAATATTTTGAGCGATTGGCAAATTTCCTGTGTTTTCAAGAAAAATATTTAATATATCAACTTCCATTGATTCTGAGTCTGATGTTTCATATAAATAAAGACCTTTAAGAGAATTATTATTTTTGATAATCATTTTTTCATAATGCTTTTCATAAGATAGTCCATTATTTTTAAATATACTTGAAATATAATTAGATATATTATCAAATGAATTTTCACTAAATAATTCATATTCATGAACATAATCTGTGGTTTTCCAGGAATTATAAATATATCCTTCTTCAATTTTCTTTGAATTATTTGTATTATTTAAAATATATCTCAAAAAATAATCAATTTTGAAACTACTACTTTTTAAATGCTTTAAAATACTTTCAAATTGTTTTCCATAAATAAATCTTAAATTTGTTTTTATTTTATAGATTTCCTCTAATTTATTAACAATATAATTTTTTGCATTACTTAAAAATTCTTGTATTTCCTTAAAATTAACTTTTTGGGATGCTAAAAAATATTCAATATTTGCGTTTTTAATATATATATTAATTATTATTGGTAAACTACTTCCTTTTGTTCTTAAAATTGCCATATATTTATATATTGTCCTTATATTTTTTATTAATTCTTTAAAAGTTATTAATATTTTGCATTTTTCTTCATAATTCTTTTCATCTTCAGTACTTGCACTATTGCTTTTATTTTTATCTCTTTTTCTAATATGGATTTTATTGTTTAATTGATTCAATTTTAAATAAGAAATTTTACATTCTTTATTATCAGAGTCATAATATTTAAAGAATTCTTTGTCTTGATTAAATGTAAAATCTGAATTATTAATAATATTTTTTATATCATCATAAAGATTATTAGCAAATTCATAATTTTGATTTAATTCATTAATGGCAGGATAAACATTTGCAAAATTTTTAAATTGATTTATAATTTCATTACTAAATGATTTAACATATTCAAAAATTTTAAAATTATCTTTATATTCCTTTATTTTTTCAAAAGTTCCAACACAATGATAAGTGTCATGGATATCTTGTATTTTTACTCTTTTATTATTGGGTTCTATTTTTTCATATAAATATTTTATATTCTTAGTTGTGCTATTCAATAAAAAATTGCAAGCTTCTTTTTTTAAATTTAAACAAATAAAAAATTCCATATATGCTTCCTTTTTACTATGGTCATAAATTCCTTTTTCTTGTAATTCTTTTAAATATTTTTCAATTGTAGGAATATCTTTTTCTGATAGATTTTTATAATTCTTTGATAAAAAATCATTCCATTTGTCATTTGAATTTTCTGGTAAATTATCAAAAAAATAAAAGATACTATTTATTTCTTTATCAAAATTTTTCACTTCAACAAGATTGGCACATCTTGTATTTCCCTTTTTCATTAAAGTATTTTTAATATTTTTAATATCAATTTGACTTTTTTCATCAATATTATTAAAAAATTTTTGAAATTCTCCATCAGTGCCTTCATTATTCTTTATCATTTTATTATAATTTTCATAAGCCATATCAAAATGTAGATCTTCGTCTTTTTCATTTATAGATTTATAACAAAAATTTTTAAAAAGATCTTCATTCATTACTTCTTTGATTTTATCAGCTTTAAATCTCAATGACTTTAATTTTTCAATTTTCAACTTTTTTTTAGTGTAATCTCCGATTGTTCCATTAGGGACTTTTTCAATAATATCTGTAATATCATCTATATCAGTTTTATATTTTGTACTATGAAATTTTACTATACAATTTATAATATCTTCTAAAATAGAAATATTTTCAGAAATTTCTTTTTGATGCTTAAGTAACTTATCATAGATAGTTTTTGAGTTAAATTCCTTATTTGTTAATTTGAATAAATCTAATTTTTTTAATACATCTTGGTCTTTTTCCTCAACAATTTTATTTAATTGTTTTATATTTAATTTATTTCCTTCAATATCATTATAAATTTTTTCTAGTCGTTGCTTACTTCCTATAAAATAATTATTTTCTTTTTCTTCTTTCAATAGGCCATTATCATTGAGACAAAACAATAAATTAATCTTATTTATATTCTCTGAAGAAAAATAATCGGATTCACTAATTATATAATTTTTTCCAATTTTATTCATAATTTCTAAATAATCTTCTTTTTTATCTAAAGTTTTTACAAATTTAACTATATCATTTAATTTATCTTCTCTCAAATCTTTAAAAAAAAAATCGTTGATATAAATCTTAACATCTATATCTTCATCATTTACAGATAATCTATATAAGTTTATATAAATTTCTGTAATTAAAATATTTTGGCTTAATATTTTAATTTTTTTTTTAAGGGATTCCAACCCACATTCTTTATAAAAAAAATAAAGCAATTCAGATAAATTTCTTATCATTTTTTGAATTTCGAGTTCTTTAAGTGATTCATTTGTTAATTTAGGTATATCTTTTACTAAAGTTTCATATTTCTGTTCCAGTAATTCAATAAAAATACTTTTTTTATCTCCAAAATCTTCTATATTCAATAATTTCAAAACAATTATAAAATGTGAAATTTTTTTTATTTTTGGAATAAATATTAATATATAATCATCTATTTGTTGTTCAAATATTTTTTCAAATTTTTGGTCTTTAAAAAGTTTTACAAAATTGTTTTCCTCTTCTTCAGGGTCTATTTTTTCTAAATCAATTTTTTGTAATATTTCTGGAATTCGTTTATTAACATTACCTTTATCAGAATAAAAAGGATCATATTTCATTATTAAATTTACTATATCGTCATTTTGAATATCATTTTTTTCTTCAATATATTTTCTAATACTTTCATCTATTATATTTGATAACAAATCTTTTTCATAAAATTCTTTCGCTTTTTCAGTTATAGTTTTAAATTTACTTTTTTTTTCAACTATCTTATAATACTTGATAAAAATATTTCTTATTTCACTTAATATCTTTATATTATCCTTCGTTGGCTTTTGGTATAAATCTTTTAGGTTTATCCAAAATTCATTATTAAAATAAATTAATAATTTTTTTGATTCAGAAAAATTCAAAATTCCTTCTATATCATTCTTTAATTGTTCAAAATTATTTGTATAACTATCAAAAATAGTTATCTCAATTGGTTTAAAATTTTCAATTAATATTATTTTTTCTCTATTTATATATATAGTGTTTAAATATAGATTTAAATCATCAAGATATGGCAAAGCCTTTTCAATAAATCTAAAATAATCATTTTTTTCATTATTTTCTGCTGCATAATCTATAAATGCTTTTAAAAAGTCTTTCTTAAATTTTATTTTATTCTTAAAAAAGTGATTATATATTAACAATATTTCAAATACATCTTTTTGGTTTTCTTCTTCAATAGATAATTCATTAAATAATTTCATAAAATTCTCATAATCATAATGATTTAAATAAGATAAAACTAGACCATAAAAATCGATATGATTATAGGAATTTAGTAATTCTTTAGATTTTTGTCTTATAGTTTGAAAAGTTTTAACATTTTCTTTTAAAGAATCTATGAAATCAATATTGACTAAATTTGAATCGTTTATTTTCTGAGTTAATTTTAAATTGAATTTTTTAAATTCTTCCATTAATTTTGGACATATTTTTTTATTTTCATATACATTAATAAAAATATTTATTAAAAACTCAAATTTTGGATGTTTAGAATATAATTCAATAGTATCATTATATAAATAATTTAATTTATTACTTTGATCAGCCTCAGTTAAAGATTTAATATAATGATTCATTTTGATAGTATAATCTAAATTTTGTGGTATTGATTTATCATTACTAAAATCTTTTTTTAAATATAGATTCAAATCATATATAAAACTAACTTCTTTAAATTCTTTAGAATTATAATCGAATTTAATTTTATATTCGTCTTTTTCAGTATTACTATTTTCTATGGCAAATTCTAAAACAATTGTCTTCTTCTTTGGATTTATAAATTTAAATTGAAAAATTTTAATATTTTGATTATCAGAATTATTTTCAATTTTATTTGAATATATACATTTAATATTATTATCTTTAATAACCAGTTCATTTTTTGAACCATAATCTTCTTTTTTGATAGGGTATGAAATTAAAAGATAAATTTCAGTAGTCTTGATTTCTTTATCTTTCATTATTTCTATTTTTATTTCAATTATTTTCCTTTTATCTATTTTTTATTTAACTATTTTTTATTTTTAAAAAAATTTTTTGAGCGTACATAAAAAATAAATATTAGAATGGGGATTGAGGATTAGGCTCAATCCCTTAATCCCATATCCCAATTTTAGTTTGTTTTATTTAAATAATAATAATTAACTCTTTAATTTATGAACTAAATAAAATTTACTCATAGAATAAAAAAATAAATTCAATTACTTAAAAAAACACAC
>ODAI011138349.1_pt1 | contig 14919 bp, 14 predicted proteins | sample 1539321 | NCBI WGS metagenome assembly ODAI01 (sample SAMN02144231, study PRJEB22623) | gut metagenome | biome: sheep rumen | host: Ovis aries | place: New Zealand
TGTCTTTGACCGCCTGGCAGAAAACAGGATAGAGGATCTTAAGGGCATCAGAGAAAGATGTGGCGATGATGTAGCGGATAAGTTGTCCCCGTTGATCTATGATATCGATAAGGCTAAACCAACTCAATTGGATCCAAGTGTTTTTTTCCATTGTCCGAATATTGTAAAAATCGATTATTATGGCAATGTCTATTATGATACCGAATGGGAATCAAATGACGAGAACTGTGGAACGACAGTCCCTTATTGGTATGCTGTCATGGAACCAGTACATGGCAGAAGAAATAAGCCTGAAGACTTCAAGAAAGTGAACGAGGTTCTGTTTCCAAACGGTACAGATGCACTTGATATATATGAATGGACGACTGACTGGTCGGATTTCTTTGACGCCGGACACGAATGGTATGGCGCATGTTGCTGGAGCGTTTATGACAAGAGCGTGAACAGATATGTAGTAATGCTTGTGTCGGCAACGGACTGACAAAATTTGCAGAATTGATTACATATCCAGAAGCAAGTGTCGCTTGTGTTATGTGTCATCACGATAATGAAAGGAGTGGTCAAAATGACTAAAAAACTATTATGCCTTATATTGGCTGCGTGCCTGATATTTTCGCTTTCAGCATGCGGCGGATCTTCGCAGGGAGATCAGGCAGCTGACACAACAACGAACGAGGAGACAGGAACTGCCGGAAGCAACATTCCGCTGAAGGACAACCATGATGAGGCTGTAGCGCAAGTTACTGCTGCCATGGAAAAGCTGCTGGAAGAAGCTTACGGAGATAAGATAGACGATGTCAGGATCAACGATGTGAAGATCTATACCGCTGAGGATGAACAGGCAAACGATGCCCTGAAAGACTATAATCTCGGGGCTGATGAAGTTGCTTTCGAGGTGCGTTACGATCTGCACGCTGCAGAAGGAGCAGATGTAAATGAGCTGATGGCTGCGACAGGTGAATATGACGAAGAAAGCGGTTGGGTCACAGACAAATTTAATCTCGGCGTACTCAGACCTGCAGAAGACGGCACATACACTATTACCGATTTAGGCACAGGCTGGTAAAATCGAAGAAGCAATTTTTAGTACCATAAAAGTGTAGTTGACAGAGAGTAATCTCTGCAGCTGCACTTGTTTTATATAATAAGGGATACAGTTGATCTGGCGAGGCCGCTTTTTGGATCATAGCATCCGACAATAAAACTGTCAGTCATCCCCTTATTATATGAGCACGTTTTATGGTCATTATGGTACAATAAATAAAAGTTTTTACTTGTAGAAAGGGGAGACAATATGTGTGGAATAGTTGGTTTTACAGGAAGGCAGCAGGCTGCACCTGTGCTTCTTGCAGGCCTTTCAAAGCTGGAATACAGAGGATATGACTCTGCGGGTCTGGCTGTAAGGGACGGAGAATCACTGGCAGAGGTTGTTAAGGCTACCGGAAAGCTGCGCAATCTTGCAGAAAAGATCAACAACGGGGAAGACCTCCCGGGTACATGCGGAATCGGGCATACAAGATGGGCAACTCACGGAGAGCCAAGCCAGAAGAATGCGCACCCGCACGTAGGCGGCAATGCTACCGGAAGCGGATCCGGCCCGGTGGAATCTGACGTTGTTGGAGTCCATAACGGAATCATTGAGAACTACGAGGAACTGAAAGCAAAGCTGATCGGCAACGGCTACACGTTCTACAGCACCACTGACACAGAGGTTGCCATCAAGCTGGTCGACTATTATTACAAGAAATATAAGATTGGACCTATCGATGCTATCAACAGAATGATGGTCCGCGTAAGAGGATCCTATGCGCTTGCTCTGATGTTCAGGGACTATCCGGGCGAGATATACGCTGCGCGCAAGGACAGCCCTATGGTAATAGGTGTGACAGACGGGGAGACATTCCTGGCGTCAGATGTGCCTGCGATCCTCAAGTACACCAGGGACATCTATTACATCGACAACCTTCAGTCGGTAAGGCTGCTTCCGGGTGAGGCTCACTTCTTTGACCTCAACGGTGACGAGGTTCAGATGGAGAGCACTCACATCACGTGGGATGCTGCCGCCGCAGAAAAGGGCGGATACGAGCATTTCATGATCAAGGAGATCCACGAGCAGCCGGCTGTTGTAAGAGACACAATTGCCAGTGTTGTAAAAGACGGAAAGATAGACCTGTCTGCTGCCGGACTCACACCGGATGTTCTTGAAAACATCTCTGAGGTGCATATTGCGGCATGCGGATCTGCATGGCATGTAGGCATGGTTGCGCAATATGTGATCGAAGATCTCGCTGAGGTCCCTGTCAAGGTTGACCTCGCATCCGAGTTCAGATACAAGAAGCTCCTGCTGGATAAGAACGCACTCTTCATAGTTATTTCCCAGTCCGGCGAAACCGCTGACACGCTGGCGGCGTTAAGGGCTGCCAAAGCTCATGGAGTACGTACTCTTGCGGTGGTCAATGTTGTTGGCTCAACTATAGCAAGAGAAGCAGATAATGTTCTGTACACACTGGCCGGTCCGGAGATAGCCGTTGCAACAACAAAGGCGTACAGCACACAGCTTGCCGCCATGTATGCGTTTGCACTGGCGCTGGCTTATGCCAGAGGAAAGCTGGATGACGCGGAGTACAACTATTACATCGAAGAACTCCAGGCTCTGCCGGATAAGATAAGAAAAGTACTCGAGAACAAGGAGCGCATACAGTGGTTTGCGGCAAAGTACGCAAATGCGCATGATGTGTTCTTCCTCGGACGAGGTCTGGATTACGCAATAAGCCTTGAGGGAAGCCTCAAGATGAAGGAGATCAGCTACATACACAGCGAGGCTTACGCTGCAGGCGAGCTCAAGCATGGAACTATCAGCCTGGTAGAGAAAGGAATCCTGGTAATCGGAGTCCTGCCTCAGGAGGAACTGCTCGAGAAGACCATAAGCAACATGGAAGAGTGCAGAGCCCGCGGCGCGTACCTGATGGGCGTCACAAGCGATGGCAATTACAGTGTTGAGGATTCTGTGAACTTCACGATTTACGTGCCAAGAGCAGATGAACACTTTGCGGGAAGCCTGGCGGTAATACCGCTCCAGCTTCTCGGATACTACACAAGCGTTGCAAAAGGACTTGATGTAGACAAGCCTAGGAATCTGGCAAAATCCGTTACAGTTGAATAAAGAAGGAGATGCTGAATGAGAAAGAGACATTACATGAAGGCTGCGTTTGTCGGCGGTCAGCTGATTACCGGCAGGCATAAAACGGCAATTCAGGACTCGCTTGTAATGATCGACCACGGTGGGATCGTCTACGCCGGAGAAAGAAACTATGACATGGCGCCAAGCCTTGAGGGCTACGAGGTGATAGATGTAACCGGCAAAACACTGATGCCCGGAATCATCGATTCCCATCTGCACTTCAGCGGAAATCTTAACGACAATGACTCCGACTGGGTCAGAGAGCCGCTGCTGCAGAAAGCTGTAGTTGCTGTTCAGCAGGCGCACGATTGCCTGGAGAACGGTCTGACAACAGTAGGTGAGATATCCAGATTCGGTATTCCTATCAGGGATATGATCAACAGCGGTCAGATGCAGGGACCTCGAGTCATAGCTACCGGCAGAGGATTCTGTGCAACAGCATCTCACGGAGACTCTCACAACTGCTCCATCCAGGAAGTATACGACGGGCATCCATGGGCTGAGGCTGTAGACGGACCGTGGGAACTCCGCAAGGCCGTAAGACGCAGACTCAGAGAGTGCCCTGATGCCATCAAGATCTGGGCAACCGGAGGCGGCATCTACAGATGGGACACATCGCGCGATCACCACTATACACTCGAAGAGATAAAGGCCGTAGTTGAGGAGTCCGCAATGAGAGGCATCCCTGTATGGTCGCACACTTACGGAACTACAGCTCCATCGGTAGAGGCCGGCGTGGACTTCATCATCCACGGATTTGAGATCGACGAGGACTCGATGGAGAAGATGTATGAAAAGGGCATCTATTTCTGCCCTACTATCAACTTCCTGCCTGCATGGCTGTCGACATATCCTCCTGCATATATTCCGGGAGTTCATGACAAATATGAAGGAAGGACTCTTGTAGATAAAGAACTCGCCAGACTGTATGACAACGTCAATAAGGCATACAAGATGGGCGTTATCATCACCACAGGCTCGGACAGCTTCAACCTCGACTCCACTCCATACGGAGTCACCACCATCGGCGAGATCCACAGATTCGTTGACTGCTGCGGCATGAGCGAGATGGATGCGATCATCGCAGGAACCGCAAATGGTGCCAGAGCGCTCGGCTGCTACCACATCACCGGATCCATCACGAGAGGCAAAAATGCCGACATGCTGGTGATCAACGGCGATCCTCTGAAAGACATCCATGACATTTCCGTAGAGAATATGGACATGATCATTAAGGATGGTGAGGAAGTCATCCGCTACAGAGATAAGAAGTAATACAGGAGGCGGAAAATGATAAAAAATGATAACGAATTGATGAAGGCTCTCAGCCAGGTTCTTACAATGCAGTACGATTATCCTCCAAACGGCGAAGGCTCGCTCGGATACAAGGGAAACAATCTGTACAGATTCAAAGTTGATGATCTGGAGAAAATCAACGAGTTTCTTAAAAAGAGAACCGACGATTATTCACACTCATACAATGTTCAGATGCTTGCTCAGGAGATAATCACAGATCTGCTCGATCAGGGACTGATCGTTTACGGCGGTTACAGTTTCAAGAAACAGCAGAAAGAGAATCACAGCATCTAAAAATACGTTACAGGAAGTTATTAGTTAATGAGACCAGAAGATATTAGAAGAATAAGAAAAAGGATAGATTCAACACTGAGCAATTTCGGAAGCATATATGGATGCTACGTAAATGCTGCAGGGGAGATAGTTACAACAATGGAGATCCCGGTGCTTGATATGGGCACCGAGGAACGCGAGATGTATGCAGCCATACTCAAGAAAGTGTTCTCGGGCAAGGCGGAGAGAAACCAGATCGCTGTGGAAATCCCGACTGACAAGGTCGGCAGCAGCGATGAGCACAGGCTCCTCATGGCGCTCAAAAGCACTCATCTGAGAGACGACAGCATGCGGGAGCTGCTGTATCAGAGAATCATAGGCAGCCTCGACATGGATGGCGAGAGCTACGTAATAATTCTCGCTGCCGACACCTACGACCTCAAAACAAAAGATGTTAAGGACGAGGAGTGGTCAGAGGAGTCAAACGATCAGTTCGAATACTTCATCTGCGCGATCTGCCCGGTAAAAACATCGAAAGCGGCTCTGCAGTATCAGCCGGGTCCGCAGGAGTTCAGAGGCATTTCGACAGGCACCATTCTGGCGCCTCCGGCAGTCGGATTCATGTTCCCGGTGCTGGATGAAGGCGGCTCCGACATCTACCAGACGCAGTACTATACAAAGAGCACTGCCGTAAACCACGGAGAGCTCATAACCGCGCTGTTCATGCTTGACAACCCGCCAATGGCTGCAGACGTGCAGAAGGATACCTTCAACTTCACGCTCTCTGAGGCGCTGGGCAAGGAGTGCAGCCTGGATGTGGTAACTGCTCTTCAGGCCAAGCTGTCGGCAAAGGCAGAAGTGATGCACGAGGAAGACCCTTCAGCAATAGCAGAGGTCTACATTGAGGACATCGAGGAGATACTCTCGGACAAAGGCGTCTCTGAAGAGAGCATAAAGGACTTCGGCGAGTCGGTAGGCAAGCGCTTCGACGGAGCGGCGGCGTTCAATATAGGAAACATCATCCAGAAGAGGAACTTCGAGGTGAAGACTCCTGAAACCAGGATCGTAACAGATCCGGACACAGCTCTGAGAATCAAAACCAGAAAGATTGACGGCGTTACGTACATACTCGTGCCGGCAGGCGAGAGTGTTACGGTAAACGGCGTGGAGATTTCTGTAAAAACAGCAGAGGACGGAAGCGAAACAGACAGATAACAATACATGAGAGAATGGTCCGGCCTGCGCGGCCGGACCGTTTTTAAATTGCGTCTTTTGTTTTTTTGAAGGGCCTTGGTATGCCTATTCTTCAAAGAGGTCAACAAACTGGAATGATCTGCAGTCTACCAGTCCGCGGTTGGTGAGCCTCAGCTCAGGCAGGCATGCAAGTGGTATGAGCGCCATGGTCATATATGGGGAATTAATAACGCAGCCCATTTCTTTCCATGCCGCATCGAGCTTTGAGATCAGATCTGCCACTTCCTCAACCGGGCTGTCGTTCATGAGGCCGGCTATCGGAAGAGGCACAAGTGCCAGAACCTTGCCGTCGGCAACAGCGCACATTCCGCCTCCGCATTTAACAAGAGTGTTTGCGGCCAGAGCCATATCCTCGTCATTGGTACCGGCGACGAGCAGATTGTGCGCGTCATGCGAAACCGTCTGAGCCATTGCTCCTTTTTTGAATCCGAATCCTTTCAGGAATCCGCAGCCCTTGGTGCCTGTCTCGTGGTGGCGCTCAAACACGGCCATCTTCATGATATCCCGCTCTGCGTCCGCTTCGACAAATCCGTCCTTCACCTTAAGATCCATGATCCTCTCGTAGTTGCCTACGCGGTTAGGGATTATCTCTATTACGCGTGTCTTAACGCTGTCCTTTCCCTCCGGTGCAGCGATCTTAAAGCTGTCTGCAGTGATCTCATAGCCTACATGCATGGTGTCGTATACGAAATCCGGGAACTGTGACTTTCCTATATCCACTGTCATCTTTCCGTTCTCGGACACCACATCTCCGTCGATGATGGTGCGGGTGATGCGGATGTCGTTAAGGTCGTCAAAGAATACGATATCTGCGCATTTTCCCGGCGAGATGCTTCCCATCTCGTGATCCATGCGGAAGCATGTTGCAGGGTTTATTGTTACATACTGGATGGCCTTTACAGGATCGAGGCCTTCCTTAACAGCGCAGCGCACTATATGGTCGAGATGGCCTTCGCTTATGAGCGTATCAGGATGGGTATCATCCGAGATGAGGCAGGCGAAGCGGTCATCTACTTTGTTGTCCAGGATCGCGCGGATTATTACCGGCATATCGTGCCAGGCACTTCCGTAGCGCATAAGAGCGTACATGCCGTGGCGCATCTTCTCTAGCACGTCTTCGGCGCGTGTGGACTCGTGACAGCACCTTACACCTGAAGCGATGTACGCGTTAAGTCCCGGGCCGGTCTCAGGCACCGAGTAGTGACCTGTAATCACCTGATCGGCTTTCAAAGTCTCTGCGAGTTCGCCGTGGATGTTCGGCTCTGCGCTGAGTACATTAGGGAAACTCATCATCTCACCGAGCCCCATGACGCCGTCCCATGTCATCATCTCGCGGACTTCGTCAGGACCGATGTGCGAGCCGGTGTCCTCAAATCCCGCAACTGCCGGGACGCATGACGGAACGTTGGACATCGCCTTAAGAGGAGCTCTCCTGGCGTCATCGATCATTGCTTTCACGCCTTCAGGACCGCATACGTTGCAGATCTCGTGAGGATCCATGAAGATGCCTGTTGTGCCGTGAGGAACTACTGCGCGGGCGTATTCTCCTACGCTGATCATGGCTGACTCCACATGAATGTGAGCATCCATAAATCCCGGGGCAATATACTGACCTGACGCGTCTATTACTTTTGTGTGTTCACCAATGCAGTGTGATGCGTCGCCTACGAGAGCAATGCGGCCCTCTGCTATCGCAACGTCGATCCCTTCCTGGATCTCAGCGGTGCATACATTGACCAGGCGGGCGTTCTTTATGACCATGTCGGCCTTCTCCCTGCCCATTGCCACGTTGGCCATCGTTCTTGTTACTTCATAAAGGGGTTTCTTGCAGAATTTATTAAGCATAATAGATCACCTCCTGTTACCGGAAGTATAGCATATTTACGATTGGCCGCAGTATGGTAAAATATGGTAAAAGTACCGGACGGAATCATTGGAGCTATGGATATGAAAAAAGTAAAAGAAGAGATGAAAAGCGCCATGATCGATGCCATAAGGCATAACGGGGCCTGGTTCACTACCCGGAAAAACAAGTATGTGAAGATAGGCTTCAGTGAAGCGGATAACGTTTACTTTGCAAGGGAATGCTTCCTTAAGGACGGTCTGCTCGAGGGAGGAGCCTACTCGTTCGGAACCGACTGGTTCGACATCAGCTTCCACGGAAAGTACATCGATATTTACGTGGATCCGGATACCTTCAGGCAGTGGCCTGTAAGCTGGACAGCAGAGAACGGAACCTGCTGCAAAGGCACAGACGACAGCTCCGACCGCGCTGAAAGGATGCTGAAGTTCTGCAGGCAGGCAGACGCAGAAGCTCTTGCCGGTATTGAGAATGCATTTCAGATAGACGGTACGAATTTTGAACATATAATCAGTGTGATGGGAGAAAGTGAGAAATAATACTCGCTGACAGGAAGGTAAAGCAGGAAAGGAGACAGATAATGGGCAGATTAACAGGAAAAGTGGCAGTTGTTACAGGCGCGTCCAGTGGTATGGGCAGCGAAATCGTTAAGCTGTATGCGGCAGAGGGCGCAAATGTCGTTGCGGTTGCCCGCAGACAGAACCGACTCGAAGAGCTCGCAGCTTCATTGAAGGATGCAGAGGGAAAAGTTGAGATTTTTCCGGGAGACATTTCTGACAAAGCTGTGAACGAAGCGATGATCGACTTCGCTGTTGAGAAATTCGGAAAACTCGACATTCTCGTAAACAATGCCGGAATCATGGATGATATGTCAGGCGTGGACTCATTCTCTGATGAGAAATTGCTGAAAGTATTCTCAGTCAATGTATATGGCCCGTTTTATGCGACGCGAAAAGCTGTCAATACATTCAGGGCTCAGGGCAGCGCGGGCGCAATCGTTCATATAGCTTCTGAAGGCGCATACAAGACATGTGCCGGTGCAGTTTACTGTGCGTCCAAAGCGGCTGTGGTTTCACTTTCGAGAAATACCGCTTACATGTATATGAAGGAAGGAATCCGCTCTAACTGCATAATTGCGGGAGGATTCAAAACTGAGATCAGCAATTCCATGGGTATGCCGAACATGGAGGCATACGGGAAACTAAAAGCAGTTCTCGACACTGCTCCGGAACCGGGAGACGCGATAGAGATCGCAAGGGCGTGCCTCTTCCTTGCAAGCGATGAGGCTGCATATGTGAATGGCGCAGAGCTTGCTGTAGACGGAGGCTGGTGCGCATCCTAAACAGTTAAACACCTCTTCGGAGGGGTTTAAAAATCGCATAACTCCGCATAACTTCGCGCAAAGGAGCATAGTTTAGTTAATGATAAAAGTGTTATTCGTTTGCCACGGCAACATATGCCGCAGCCCGATGGCTGAATACGTACTCAAAGACATGGTCAGAAGCAGGGGCATCGCTGACAGATTCGCGATAGACTCGGCTGCGACCAGCAGGGAGGAGATTGGAAATCCGGTCTATCCGCCTGCCAGAAGAAAGCTGGCAGAAAACGGAATAGCGTGCGGCGGACACAGAGCCTGGCAGATGACAAAAAGCGACTATGACAGATTCGACATGATCATCTGCATGGATCGCAATAACATAAGGAACATAAACCGCATCACGGGCGGTGACCCGGACGGAAAGGTCAGCATGATGCTCGACTTTACCGACAGAGCCGGAAGCGAAGTCGCAGACCCGTGGTACACCGGGAACTTCGATGCCACCTGGCGCGATGTGACCGAAGGCTGCGAGGGGCTGCTGCAGTTTTTAGAAGAGAGAGCGTGAAATGGCAGAGCGTAAAGGTGAGAATCAGAAACTGAAGATGCTGTATCTCGTGAAGCTGTTCTCGAGAGAGACCGACGATGCACACAAGCTTACCATGCCTGAGATAGTCGCAAAGCTTGCTGCTGAAGGAGTCAACGCCGACCGCAAGACTCTGTACCAGGACATTGATGAGCTTCGCAGATTCGGGTTTGACATAATATCGGAGCAGGAGGGCCGCAATTACTATTACTACCTCGGCAGCAGAGATTTTGAGCTGCCGGAGCTCAAGCTGCTCGTGGACTCGGTGCAGTCAGCAAAGTTTATAACCGACAAAAAGTCGGGCCAGCTGATCAGGAAGCTCGAGTCGCTGGTGAGCAGATATGAGGGCTCGCAGCTGCACAGACAGGTTATAATCTCGGGCCGCATCAAAACTATGAACGAGAGCATCTACTACAATGTAGACAAGATACACGCAGCCATAGGCGAGAACCGGCAGATCCGGTTCAGGTACTTCGACTGGAACCTTAAGAAAGAGATGGAACCGCGCTATGGCGGCCGCTGGTATCAGCTGAGCCCGTGGGCGCTCATGTGGGATGACGAGAAGTACTACCTGGTTGCGTATGATTCAAAGCACGAGAAGATCATCCATTACAGAGTAGACAAAATGACAGACATAGAGCTCCTGCCGGATATACGCGAGGGCCACGATGCGTTCGGGAGATTCAACATAGCGCATTACACAAATACACTCTTCGGTATGTACGCAGGCGACGAGACCAAAGTGACCATAGAAGCGGAGAACAGGATGGTCAGCGTGATCATAGACCGCTTCGGCAAGGACATAATCATTGTGCCTGTAGATGACGAGCATTTCCGCACCACCGTAACAGTCGCTGTGAGCAAGCAGTTCTTTGGCTGGATCATGGCGATCGACGGCGACGTAAGGATAATAGGGCCCGACAGCGTTGTTGAGAAAATGAAGGCGGAGATAGACCGGCTTTCAAAGATATATGATTAAAGGAACCACCAGAAAGAGAACATACAAAGCAATATACAGACTGCTCGACAGAGTATCGCCTGTTCCGTACGACTGCGGAACCCTTTGCGGGGCCGCCTGCTGCAATGTTGCGTATTCCGATGAAGAGGTCGGGATCATGCTGCTGCCGGGCGAGGAGAAGATACACGACAAACACGCGGACTGGCTCACCTGGGACTCGTTCAGCACAGAAGAGTGTGAGCTGCCGGGATCGTGGAAGGGCAAGATATTCTTTGTGAGATGCAAGACTCCTCCGCACTGCCCGCGTCACATGCGGCCGATCCAGTGCAGGAGCTTCCCGCTGCTTCCGCACATTTACGAGGACGGAACGCTGGATCTGGTCTTCAACGATTACGACCTTCCGTACGAGTGCCCAATGATAGAGAAAGAGATGGAGCTCGACGGACGGTTTGTGCAGGCTACATACACAGTCTGGAAACATCTGATACGCGACCCGCTTATCTACGACATGGTGTGGGGAGAATCCCGCAGCCGCGATGAAGACATGGAACAGGATGAACCTGCGGGATGCAACGAAGAGATGGATTGCGATGAGGGCATGAAATTATGATGGCGAAAGCTCATATAGCGGTCGGAATGGCCGCGGCGTTCACGGTAATGAGACCAGAGTCGATACCCGAAATGGTCCCTGTCGTGACCGGTGCTGCGCTCGGCTGCCTTATCTGCGACCTGGACTGTGAGAACCCAAGGGAGCGCAGGGAGTCATCGCGCTACAGGATAGCCATGGCAGTGCTTGCTGCAGCGGCTCTGCTGGAAGACCATCTGATAGAAGCCGGAATGTGGAGTTCGCTTGTGAACAGCGGGAGCTATCTGTGGTGCGCGGGAGTCGTGGTGTTTGTTATGACATGCGCGTTTGCAAGCGTTTCGTCGCACAGAGGCTTCGCGCATTCGCTGCTTGCACTTGCGCTTGAGACAGGCTCATTGTGGCTTGTATTTCCGATGGCCGCGAAGCCGTTCGCGGCAGCGTTCATCTCGCACCTGGTGCTGGATTTACTTAACAAGAGGTCGGTGCGGCTGCTGTATCCGGCAGGGAAAGGCTTCAGCCTGGGGCTGTTCTACGCCGACCGGCTTGCCAACAAAGCATTTGCAATAGCGGGAACTGCCTGGCTGGCAGCAGTGATACTGATCAGTGGAGCATACAGATAGCGGAGCCGGATCGCTCAAAATGACGAATAAGATTATTGCCAGAGAAATAGCTGAATATGTAAGAGACGCCGGCGGAAGGACTTTCTATGTCGGCGGTTTTGTGCGCGATCTGCTGCTCGGCATCGAAAACAAAGACGTAGACATCGAAGTGCACGGCATAGAACCGGATGTGCTGTTTGGCGTTCTCAAAAGAGTCGGGGAACCGCTTTCGTATGGCAGGAGCTTTGGCGTCTTCTCCCTGAAGGGAGAAGACATAGACATAGCTATGCCGCGCCGCGAGAGGGCAACCGGAACCGGACACAGAGATTTTGAAATACAGGTAGATCCGTTTATAGGCACATATAAAGCGGCGCGGCGCCGGGACTTCACAATCAATTCCATGATGGAGGATGTGCTGACCGGCGAGATCATCGACCACTTTGGAGGGCGCCGCGACCTGGAAGCCGGGGTCATAAGGCACATAGATCCGCATGCATTTGTGGAGGATCCGCTCAGGGTGCTTCGCGGCGCACAGTTTGCGGCCCGCTTCGGGTTCAGCATAGCGCCGGAGACCATAGAGCTCTGCCGCGGGGTTGACCTCTCAGCACTCTCAGCGGAACGCGTTGAAGGCGAGCTGAAAAAGGCACTTCTCAAGGCAGACAGGCCGTCCGTGTTTTTCGAATCGCTCAGGGAGATGGATCAGCTCGATACCTGGTTCCTGGAGCTCAGGCAAACGATAGGCCTGGAGCAGGATCCCGTATTTCACCCGGAAGGTGATGTGTGGACCCATACCATGCAGGTGGTAGACAGAGCGGCATCGTTCAGAGACAGGGTATCCGACCCGCTCAGCTTTATGCTGCTCGCTCTTACGCACGATCTCGGCAAGATAGTCACAACAGAAGTCAGGAACGGACGCATCCACGCCTACGAGCACGAGACGAAAGGCATGCCTCTCGTCATGACCTTCATAGAGAGGCTTACCGGCGAGAAGGCGGTAAAAGCTTATGTAAGCAACATGGTGCCGCTCCACATGCGGCCGAACGTGGCGGCATTCTCAAAGCCGGTGCTGAAATCCACAAACAGGATGTTCGATGCAGCCGCGGCGCCGGAGGATCTCATCTGGTTCGCAGAGGCAGACAAGCCTGTGTTCTCGGGAAGCGTTGAGTTCTCGGGTGACAGGGAGTTCCTGCTTGAGCGCCTGAATGAGTACCGGGAAACAATGGCAAAGCCGTACGTAATGGGCCGCGACCTCATTGAAGCGGGCCTCGAGCCCGGCGATGACTTCGCGGAGATACTTGCATTTGCGCACAAGCTGAGGCTGGCTGGTATAGAAAAACAGTCCGCGCTCAAACAGGCTTTGACCTATGCACACAAGCTGCGCAAAAAACAACACTCAGACAAGCCTTGATATATGCGCAAAACCTGCGCGAAAGTAAAGATGGGAGATAGCATTATGGGACTGTTTGGCAAAAAGAAAAAAGATTACCCTGCTATGCCTGACGGCGATTATGATCCGGTGCTCAGATGCAGCATCTGCACCGGAGAGCAGGTGCTGTGCGCCAGGGAGCGCACTACCGGCAAGCTTCTTGAGATAATGCTGGTCAAGTCACCGGCAGAACTCGATGCCTTTTGCGCTGCAAACAGCATTTCGAAAGAGCAGATAGAAAAAATCTACTGATTCTGCCCGTGACTGGAATCGGATCGATGTTCTTATGGATTAAGACCTGGAGACGCAAAATCTCCGAGTCTTTTCTTATTGGTTGTGATACAATCCTAATAGGTATGCACACAAAAAAGATGCACAACTATTTGTAAATGTTGAGAGGGAGAAATACATGGAAACCAGACATGACAAGCTGATGAGGCTTGCAAGCGAGATGGCAAATAAGGGCGAGCTGAAGATCACTCCGGAGTGTGCGGAATATCAGCTGCTCGACTATCTGCTGACAGATGATGAACTGGCGGTTATGAGCGAGATGAAACTCGTTATGCCGTCGACTGCCAAAGGACTGGCAAAGAAGACCGGAATGCCGGTAGAGAAGGTAAAACGCATCCTCGAAGGCTGCGCAGATAAGGCATACTTCATGGATGTTAAGCTCGGAAAGGGCGGCGCAAAGATTTACTTACTCGTGCCGTTTGCGCCGGGAATATTTGAGTTCCAGCTGGCCAGAAGCAAGGAGTACAACGAGTCGCATCCGGAGATTTCGTACTTGTTCCAGAGACACGCATTCGAATCATATGGTCAGGTGGCTGCTTCGATGCCAATGGGCGTTGGCATCATGAGAGTCGTTCCTGTTGAGAGCGCTCTGCCTGCAGGCACAAAGGTAATGACAATGGAGAGGCTCAGCACGCTGATCGAGACTACAGTCGGCGGAGCTTTCTGCAGAGTTCCGTGCCAGTGCCGCAGAGTACGCCGCATTATGGGCGAAGGCACAGGCGACCTTGAAGACGGAATGTGCATCTACATGGGTCTGCTCGCTGAGACGATGATCCGCCACGGCCGTGGAGAGAAGCTCACCAAAGAGCAGGTTTATGAACATCTCAGAAGAACGGAAGCCATGGGCTGCATTCACCAGATAACCACACTTGAGAGCGGTATCTCGTTCGCTATCTGCAACTGCCAGCCGCAGAGCTGCATGGCAATCGGAAGCGCAACATACTATGGCGCGCCAAACATGGTCCGCAGCAACTATGTTGCAGAGATCAACAAGGAGAAGTGCGTGGCATGCGGACAGTGCGTTGAGACATGCGCAAACAACGCGCTCAGACTTGGCCAGAAGATCTGCTCCAAAACACCTATCGTTCAGGTTCCGACCGAGCTTCCTGATGAGCAGGAGTGGGGTCCGGAAAGATACGATCCTGATTACAGAGACCACAGAAAGAACGTTGTTGAGACAGGCACATCGCCTTGCAAAACAACCTGCCCTGCACACATCGCTGTTCAGGGATACATAAGACTGGCTGCTCAGGGCAAGTACATGGAAGCCCTCGAGCTCATCAAGAAAGAGAA
>ODAI011378757.1_pt1 | contig 14916 bp, 10 predicted proteins | sample 1539321 | NCBI WGS metagenome assembly ODAI01 (sample SAMN02144231, study PRJEB22623) | gut metagenome | biome: sheep rumen | host: Ovis aries | place: New Zealand
AGCTCGGTCAGCTGGCCCTTCTCATAGCCCTCGAGGCTGGGATCCATCTCAGCTTCGAACAGCTCTTCATAACTGGGATTATAGACGATCTCAGTTGTTCCGGTGATACCGTACTTTGTTAAATCTACTTTTGCCATAATTCTACCTCTTTCTTACGATGGAGCTTTGCTGACGCACCTTCTTAGTGCATTCTAATACATCGATATATTTTGAAGTTAGCATATATTATGTTAAATTTCAATCAATTTAGACTAATTCGGCACTATGCGGAAAATCCCCGAAATATGAGGATTTTTTCGGTTGTTTTTACTATTGCGGCGGTGCGTCGGCCTCTTGGCAAGCCAGCCGGCCGCCTGCTGGAACCTTTTTGTTTGGTTGTGGTCGGCACAAATCTCCATCCTTTTCGGTTTGTCGTCATATTGGATGGTGTGAAAAAGCTTGCCTGGCACAAACTCTACATCCGATTTCAATCTCGACTGAATCCGATGGTATGAAAAAAGCTTGTCTGGCACAAACTCTACATCCGATTTCGGTCTCGGCTGAATCCGATGGTATGAAAAAAGCTTGTCTGGCACAAACTCTACATCCGATTTCGGTCTCGGCTGAATCCGATGGTATGAAAAAGCTTGTCTGGCACAAACTCTACATCCGATTTCGGTCTCGGCTGAATCCGATGGTATGTCGATGGCTTGCCTGGCACAAACTGTACATCCAATTTCTGCCTCGGCTGAATCCGATGGTATGTCGATGGCTTGCCTGGCATGAACTATACATCCAATTTCGGTCTCGGCTAAATCCGATGGTATGAAAAAGGCTTGTCTGGCACAAGCTATACATCCAATTTCGGTCTCGGCTAAATCCGATGGTATGTCTGCCCAGAAACGTTCAAATTCACTACATCCATTTTCGTTCTCAGCCAAATCCGATGGTACACTTGCCAGAAACGCTCAAATTCACTACATCCAATCACGCCTTCAGCCAAATCCGATGGAAAACTGGTATTCCCACCAGTTTAAGGTTCCAGCGAGGTGTATGCCGAAAAAAAGCGGCCGCCGAAAAGGGAATTGTTTCCCGCTCGACGGCCGCCATAGGCAACTAGCCATTGGCAACTATGCTATTTATTCTTCCTGATGTGATCCCCTCTTCACATTTTCAAGATAAAGATCGGCAGCCTTCTGCGCTTCTTCGAAGACTTTTGTAAGTTTCAAAGAAGCCTCAGCGATGGAACCCGATTTCTCGATGGCAATCCTCTTGTTTCTCAGTTCTGCATTAGCTTCTTCGAGCTGAGCGCGCAGCGAGTCAATCTCCTTGCTCTGAGCCAGCATGATTTCCAGAAGCTCTGACTTTTTAAGTTTTAATAATTCTTTCTCTGTCATAATTGCGCTGTATCCTGTTTACTGAATCCGCTGATCTGCTTTACCGAATTCGCCAGTCTCCTTTACTGAATCCGCTTTATTCTGCCCTTCTTCACTAAGAAGACCTTGTCTGAAATTTCCATCAAAGCCCGGTCGTTATAGGAATCTGTGTAGAAAGCGTCGATCCCGGTATTTCCGTACAGTTCCCTGAATCTGCTGACTTTGTTGTCCTTGAAGTTGAAGTGAAGGATCTCGATCCGGTCGAGGTCGACTACGGAGCTGATGATATTTTGCGTGCCGAGTCGGTCCCGAATTCCGTCCAGAAGAAAATCAGGTCCGGCTGTGATGATCAGATCGTCCGTTCCGACCCGCCTGAGCATGTCAGTATCCAGCCGGTCGGCGTGCGTCTGCCAGAACGTCTTTACGAGATGAATGATCTCGCGCTTGTCCCGGATGATGAGCTTCATGTATTTGTTGATCTCTGCACCGAGCTTTTCTTTGTCCACAAGGCACAGCTTGTACCTGATTGTGTTCGCCATGATCACCGGCAAATACAGAAGAATCTTCTTGTGGGTCCGGATCATATAAAGCGAGAAGTCCAGAGAGCTCTCTCCGCGATAAAGTGTATTGTCAAAATCAAACGCTTTCATAGTCTTACCGGTTCCTGACAGCAACTCCGGCAATGATAAACGCCGCTCCTGCCGCGCCGAGCGCGAGCACAGGCCACCAGAGCTGGCCTGTCTGCGGGAGCTTCCCGGGCTTGGAAGGCTCGTCGGGAGACTCCGGAGGAATCCAGGCTATTCCGATCGGTTTGGACTGGGCGTTTACGTCGTAGAGCCAGGTTCCGTCGGGGTTCTTATAAGGGATCGAGATCAGGAAAGGCGCGATCACATATTGATTGTCGCCGGTGCCCTGCTTAGCCTGCATGACGAGGTATAGGCCGACCTCCAGATTAGTGAACTTGACTGTTCCGCTGGAGTCCATTTCGACGGGCGGGATGTCAAACTCCAGATTTTCCGCTATTTTGGCCATTTCAGCGGCAAGTTCTACGTTAGCTCTGTCGAGTTCTTCGGACGTCGCCGGGAGCTCGCCGACAGAGGCGAATCGCGGATCAACGACAAAGCGGAAGCCGTTGTCGATGACTACTTCTGCTACTTTGAAGAGGCCGACAGAATTGCCGCCGGAAACCGGCAGTGTCTTGCCCGAATCCTTATCAAAATAGGTGAAAGTCGCAGTGATGGAACCGGGCCTTTCGGTGTCCGGGAATTCCTCCCGGTCCGATGCGGCGGCAGAGATGGGCGCAGTCCACGCAAGGAAGAGCGCCAGGCACATGACCAGTGCCGCCGCTCTCCATACAGTATTCTTTTGAAGTTTACTGCTGCGCTTCATAAACTGCCCTTTCCGCGGTTTATTGCTATTCCGCGAAGTTATTGCCTTTCCGCAGGCTCATTTCTTTTTTTCCATAAGAGCCCTGACTGCTTCCAGGACCAGATCTTTGTCCCGGATCTCAAGTTCCGCCTCCCTGAGATTATGACTTCTGAGGTACTCTCTCTTGCGGTCTCTGTTCCACCTTCTGTTCACGCTTGTGGTGACCAGCACCCAAATGAGAAGGATGATCAGAATGGGGATCGCCAGGAACGGTGCAATGAAGATCGGCCGGATCTGGATCGCGTCCGCCGTGACCATGGCTCCGCCGTCGGCGTTTTCAATCCTGTGTCCCCGGACCAGAAGCCTGTGGGTGTTGATGCCGTAAGGCGTGCATGTGATCAGGGTGCACAGATCCTTGCCTTCTTCAATCTGGAGGTGCGAGAGATCCTCCGGCTCTACGATCCAGATATGGTCCACCTCGTAGGTGAGGGTCTCATTGAGGACCGTCATCGTGAAGGTGTCTCCTTCCCTGAGTTGATCGAGGTCTGTAAAAAGCCTCGCCGAGGGAAGTCCCCTGTGCCCGGAAAGCAGGCAGTGGGTGCCCTCTCCGCCCACCGGCAGCGATGAGCCCTCCAGATGTCCGATGGATGTCTGCAGGACCCCCTCGTCCGTACCGTGGTAAAGGGGGAGGGTTACCTGGATCTTCTGTATTTTGATATAGCCCATAATGCCCGAGCCGTCGATATTGAGCTCTTCATTATAGGTTGTCTTTTCCTCATCAGTCAGGCCCCATTTGATGCCGGTCTCTGCCAGCGCCGAGTTGTATTCATGGGCACTGTTCAGAAACCGTTCGTACTCATCCGTCTGCATGTCCGCCACATGCTCGGCGTAAGTCATCACAGCCCGGGACTGATGGAAGGAATTCCAGTAATCCGCCAGAGACGGATATGCCAAAAGACCGATCCCCGCCATCATAATGCCGACAAGGATGATCGTGAACAGCCGGTCCGTGATCCGGCCGCCACGAAGACCTTCACTGCGGCCTTCGCCCCTCTTTGCGGCTCCGAGACCGGCTCCGGTGAGGGAGCCGGTTTCGGCTGTTCTGTTTTGGTACTGGTTATCGGTAGAATTCATTCTTGATCCTATGGCGGCTGTGTGTTACATGTTCTTTTTCTCAGAGTCCCTAAAGGTGAGTGTTACACGATCTTATCTTTCAGAGTTCATGCGGCGGCGCGCGATGAGGACTACGCCTGCTCCGATCACGAGGACCGCGCCGACCACGTAGAAGATTGTGGTGCCCATGCCGCCGGTGCTGGGAAGTTCTGCGCCCTTAAGGTTTGTGATCGTAACCTTAGTGATGCTTGTCTCCTCTGCATCGACTCTGCTCAGTCCGGAAACTGCTTGATCTGCAGCCTTGTTGTATCCTTTAGGAACAACAACTTCCTTGAGCGTGTAGCTGGCATTGTCAAGACCGATGATCTTGGCTGTCGCATCAGTTCCGGTAGGACTAATGCGTGTCACTGTTCCTGTAGGATCATAGCGATAAACTCCGTCTTCCACCTGTACGAATTTCAGAGCATTCTCGGAATTGCTTGTATCCGATCCGAAGTAGAGCTCGAACTGGGCTCCCTCAAGTGCATTGCCCTTCTCATCTTTCTTCTCAAGCTTGAACTTATAGGTATAGGTGTCGGTAACAGCCTCTTGTCCCACCTGGGTATTGTCATTGTATTTGATCACGACTCCGTTGGGGGCCACAGCAGTTGCGGCATCCGCAGTGATCTTTGCATCGTAAACAATAGTCACGGGGATAAGCTCACTTCCGGGAGTCTCTGCAGGATAAAGGTGTTTTCCTTGTCCATCCACCCAGGGAATAGTGAATGTCAGAACGCCTGCTGCACTGACTGCAATATCAGTGACGGTGTTTGTGACGTCATGCGCGGTATCCGTTCCGTTGACATAAATCTTTACAGTACTTGCATCGATATCGAGCCCTTCGGGTGTATCTGTGAAATTCCACTCTGTGATCTTAGTACCTGCAGTACCGGACTCCGGAGTCTGGCCATCTTCAGATTTTACCCAGTTCGTAGCATTGAAAGTTACGGTGAAGGTTTCAGTTGATCCGACAGAAGTGTCATTATTGGCCACGCTAATACCGCTCTGGTCAAGGCTAGAGTCAATAGCACTGTCCTCAGCAGTGATCTTTTTCTCGGGGCCTGTGGGAGTGGATTCGTTCTTATCAACGACTTCGACATTCTTGCCGGCTGTGTCAATTGTAACCACTGTGCCAAGGCTCGAAGTGATGTAGTAGTAACCATATTCCAGGCCGCTGAACGTATAAGTATCATTATCCGTCCATGTGCCATCAATCGCGTCACCCTGTTTGAGGCTTTCAAAATTATTCTTGACCCACTGAATCAGTTCCTCGTCGTTCGCGCCGGCTTTTTTCGTGATGGAATAATTTCCATCCTGGTCGAGCGCTTTGTCAAAATATGTACCAAATCCAGTGATTTCCGTCTGCGCAGGTGTGGCTGTGTAAATGATATCGCTGGTTACGTCGTCGGGGTTAGACGGAGAAGCAGTGAAAATCTTATATGCTTTATAGGTCTGACCTGCAGTCGCATTCGTTACGATAATGCTTCCGTCATTAGCCGCAAACGCCGTAATTCCCATAGCCATCACCATAACAGCTGCGAGTACTAATGCCGCAATCTTTCTAACTCTCTTCATGATCGTTTCTCCCTTTCATGAATCTGTCCCTTGAAGGACTCTGTGTTTGTTGTCTGTTTCTTTTTGTCGAGATCAGAGGCTGTCATTTTTCCTCCTTTCCCGTGCGCCTCATTTTGAAGCTGTACATTAAGGCGGCTGCGATGATCAGCATAATGCCGCCGAATGTATAAGGTAGTGTGCCGGATCCTCCGGTATTGGGAAGGGGTGCTCCCGGCGTATTCCTGACGGTGATCGCGGTGCCGCTCACAGAAGCGTCCGGATTTGTACCGGGGCCTGCTCCCGTCTCGTCAGTCAGCGTGACTGTGACATTACCCCGCTGGTCAAATGCAATTGTGAAATACACTTGATTATCCCGGATAATATATCCGGCGGGTGCACTGGTCTCTGTCAGCCGATACCAGCCGATAGGCAGATCAGCAAGTCTCGCTGTCGCGCTTTCGGCCATATCTATGTTTTCGTATCCTTCTACGACCTCCCAGGAGGTCTCATACTTGCATAATTTGAAGGTTGCCCCGTTAAGCGGCATCTGGTTGTTGTCCACTTTGTTGAGCGTGATGTCGGCAAATCTGTGATTGACGATCGTCATCTCATAGGACAGGCTGCCATCCGGCTGCTCGGTGGGCCCGGTCAGCGACGCTTCTTCCGGGATCGGCTGCTGGTCCGTTCCGACCAGTGTGATCGCTCCGGCATCACTGACGGTGAACCGGATATAGCCGGAGATCATGTCGTACCCCTTGAGTCTCGACTTCTCGCGCAGCTCGTAAGTACCCGCCGGCAAAGTATTGTCGATCTTGGGGATCAGACCATCACTGTCAGTGCTCAGGCTCTCGTAGCCCGGCATCGGGTTGAGGTCGATCGTGATCACGCCGTCGACTTCCACCTGTTTGTGAAGCGCGAATTTCACGCCTTTAAGAGGCCCTAGTGTGTCGGCGTCTTTCTTGACCGCCCGGAAAGCGTATGGCCTGTCTTTGATCGTAAGGCTCGGCGTCGCCGACAGGTTGTCGATGATGTAGTAATCCGACATTTCGCTCTCTGCCACGCTTATGTTGTGGTCGCTGAGCGTGATCGTCAGCGGTGCCTGCAGGCCGTACCAGCCTTGCGGCGCATGGGTCTCCGTAAGGGTATACGGAACATCGTCGCGAAGGAAAGCGACAGTGATCAGTCCGTCTTCATCCGAAGTAAAGGTTCCGATCAGATTTCCGTCGTCGTCCGTGAGTGTAAACTCTGCGCCTGCGAGTGGAGCCGCAGCATTCCACTGCGCTTTCTTCAGGATGATACCGGGTCTGTTGTTCGTCACATCCTGTACCCGGACGTTGTCCTGCTGCCCCGGCTCATCATAGAGCACGGTGTATTTAAATTCCGACGCCTCTGTCTCGCCCTTCTGCTTGCCGCTTATACTGAACTCCGTTCCGTGAGGAAGCGGCTCGATCGTGAGCGATTCGGCATTGGTGACATTGCCTTCTTCGTCGACCGCAGGAGTTCCTCCCGATATTAAGACCTCCCGGATCACGTACTGTTCGAAGTCAGTTCCGGGCTGAAGTCTCAGGAAGTACCAGTATAGCGTCTGGGGGTTCGCCGCGTAAGCGAGCTGCTTCACGGTGCCTGCCACCAGACTGGGTGTACCGCCGGTGTCAATAAATACGGCAAAGTAAGTCGGCTCTCTCTCCGCCATATACTCCGCGTCGGACCAGGTCTTGTTCATTCTCAGGCCGTAACCCTTGAGGTTTCGAACAATTACCTTTGAATCGCCGCTTGTATCAATGATTCCCGAAGCGCCCTGCTCTGCAGGATAAGGTAAATCTTCGCCGTTCAGCACATATCTCTGGAAGGAATATCCGTCCGGGATCTTCGCAGGGGGTTCCACTGCTTTGAACTGTGTCCCTGCCAAAATATTGCGGACTTCAACCGTGTGATCCACCGGGATCTTCGAAACTGCTCCGTAAATGGAGGTTGTAAAGCCCGCTGCCTTTTTCTCCTCCTCCGTAAGATTGTCGAAATTGGTCTTTCCGAGAGATTGGAATTTCTTCTGGTCCTTGTTCCAAATGCAGTAGTTTCCGTCCGGATCCTTTACATAATAGGTCTGCATATTGGCAGTCGATTCGTCCGGATTCTCGTCATACTCCGCAGCGAGGTACAGCGTGAAATCGAAAGTCGCCTTTGGATCCTCGGAATACGGGATCCGCGTCTCTCCGTTTTCTCTGTAGAGCTGTTTCTGGATTGTCAGGGACCGCAGCGCGTCCGGATTCACTTCGTTGTCGTAATTAACCTTCGCGCGGTCATTCGTGCTGTCAAAATCGATTCCGAAGTCCTTCCTGTTATCCGCGTATCCTGCCCCTGAGGTTCCTGTGATCTCCGCTTCATTTACAGAGACCTTTTGGAAAACATCGGTGTTGACGCCGCATTCGACGATCCTGTATTCAGACATTTCGTCAGGGAAAGTGATCTCTGCCGCTTCACCGGGCTTAAGGAAGAAGACGTCCCTGTAAGTTATTCCGTCGATCTCAAGCGAAGGTTTGTACTTCACGGGATTGATGGAGTCTTTATAGGTGACGTATTTCTTTTCCCCGGCATTGTTCAGGTAATCGATATTTCCGGCGTCATCTTTATAAATGATCTGATATGCGAACTCCGCCATGATGGAATCCTGAGGACCCGACAATTTTTTGGCAAGTTCGACTGTATCTTTCTTCACGGACGCAAGGTTGAATCTCATCCGCAGGTTCGAAGCGCCCGCGCCTCGCTCCATGTAGAAGGTCTTCATGGTGTGGGTGCTGTAGTCCTTGAAAACATAGCATGTCCGTCCGCCGATTTCTCTTGCCACGAATTTGCTGTCGACGTAGGCCTGGGCATCAGCCGGACTGCCTCCCCGCTTAATGAAGTTGTTGTAGAAAAGATCTCTGAGGGTTGTCGGTACTCCGTTGACCCTCACATCTCCGGTGCGGAAGTTGACGCTGCCCGGAACGGAACTGTGGATTCCGCCCAGGTCGATGACCAGCTCGCCGTCCACATAGAGCCAGAAGTCATCGTCTCCGGTGAACTCGAAGATGATGTCATGGCCCCAGTCGTCCAGTCCGTTCGGGGTCTGGGTGAAGCTGGCTTCGGTCTCCATGGCAAAATAGTAATCCGGCGTTTTACCGTCGTGATTAACCGTATACAGGTTCTCATATTTTCTCGGATCACTGTCCGGAAGCAGCCGCTCATAAGAGGCCTCGTCAAAGGTATATATGTTCTTGGGGTTCAATGAAGAGAATGAACCCGCCTTCAGATCATTGAAGGGGAAGAACTGACCGTGCTTGAGAGTGTTCGAACTTCTGTCATCGTGAGTTCCCAGTTCCTTGTAAACTGTAAAGTCTCCGCCCGACTGCCCCCTCAGGCTCGCGAAGTTCTGCGTGCTGTCATACTCGAAATATCCTGACTCATCGTATATGCTCTGGATGAAGAGGTGGTTGGCATAACTCTCCCCTGCGTAAAGCTCCCCGAGGGAACGATCCGCCTCTGTGATCGGGTATCCGTCATCTTCCAGTTTTGTAGCCAGAAGGCCCTGATGCAGAACTCTTCCGGCGCCGCCCTCGTTGTTGCCGAGGATCGCGCTCATCTCCTCGCGCGTCCCTTTGTTGATGATCTTCATGGTAATGCCATACTGATCATTATCGACCGTTTCTACCGTATGAACCGTATCATCTATGTTCAGGTCCTGCATGATGGCAAAATAGAAATCCATCGCCTCTGACCCGGGGCAGGAAACGATCTGGCCGTTCTCCACTTTAAGGCCTGCGAACGCGTAGTGGTCATCATCCCATGCGACTATAGGCGAGTAGTACTTACCGTCCTTTCTGCCGCTCATATTGATACCGATCGTATTATCTGACAGGATCTGGCCGTCCGTGATCTGAGGCGCGAGATACTTCTCCGAGTACTGGTTGTACAGCTCATAGTAGAAGTTCGGTTGATCCGTCCCTTCCCAGTTGTACTCCACGAAATTCCACAGCAAAGTATTGATCTGGCCGCTTACCCACTCGATCGTATCGCCGGTGTCGTAGACCGGCACAACTTTGCCGTCTGAGCTGATCGCATAGTAGTCGTAGGTGAGGGTCTCCTCATTCCAGGCTCTCGTGTAAACGAGGACCTTGGAGCCGGTTGTGACCGCCGGGTCTGAAACACTGACCTTTTCAGCGGTATAAGTCATGAAATATTCTGACGTGAGTTCAGACAGATCGACAAGGTACAGCCATTCACTGCCCGCACTGCCGTTCACCGTAAAACCTTCCTCGATCGATCCGCTGTAGGTCAGAGTCGTACTTCCGGATTTCAGGCAAAGCTGGCCGAGTCTCGTACCGGTGCCGGGCACGACCTGGATCTTGCAGCTCTCATCCGGCTCCGACACAAGGGAAAGCCCGTCTCCGTCCATCCGCAGATACTTCGTGCTGCCATCCACGACTGTGGTCAGATAGTATTTATCCTCCTCAGCCCATTGGAAGGTCCACATGGAGATCTCACTGTCATTGGGAACAAACAAGTGCTTCTTGTCGTTTGTCGTGCTCATCGTCGTGAGGGATTTGGCGACCAGGTTACTGCCTGTTTCGCTTCCCATGAGCGCTTTTCCCGCGACGCCTCCGTTCCAGTTCATCAGGCCATAGCTGGTTCCATGGAGATCATAGGGATCCTCCGGGATATCCGACTGATACCACAGATTCATGTAGTTGTTGGCGTCGCCTGCAGTGTTCCAGGAGCAGAATCTGCTTCCGTTTACACCGCCCTGCATGTTCCAATACCAGGCGCCGTTATTAAACTGGAATCCATTGCCGTTAAGCGAGACTGTAAAAGCAGTTTTATTTGCCTCATCCGTAAAGGAGAGGTTCTTGTCATTATTATTGTAGACATACTGCTTGGTCACACCGTCATCGGCAAAGCAGTATGCGTAGATCTTATTGCTGCTTCCCTCAACCTGCTCAAAGTAGTATTTTACAGCCTCGGGAGGGGGAGAACCCTCCGCCGGCTTTGTCTTTGTAATACCGCGCCGGTTGTCTTTGGGATCAATAGTATTGCGGAAATAGTATCCGCTGGTATGACCGATGTAGAGTCCGTTTCTGCCGCGTTCGATCAGTTCCTCAATGGATCCTATTTTGTGCCATCCCATCGGAACCGGCCTCGGTCCGTCCACGATCGCATAGGCCGAGAAGCCTGTCGTCTCAAAGCTGACTGTGTCTCCCTCTATGGTTCCGTCCAGAACTTCCGGCTCTGTCACGTTCCCCTTTGCATCCTCTGCAAAGTGCACGATCTTCGTATTCTCTCCCAGTTCTTCCCGATCGAGAAGTTTGATCTGTACGTCAACAGGACTGCCGGGCACGATTTTTTGACCATTTTCGTCAACGATTCCGATATCCAGCAGTTTGATATAGCTCAGGTCACTCCTGGCGCTGTCTATCATGGAGGCAGTCTGCTCCACAAGGGAATCGTACTCCCCATCCTCCTGTGTCAGCTCTCTTACCTGCAGACTTGCATCGCTTCCCACCCCTGCTTCGGGGTCAAAAGTCACCGTGATCTCATATGTGCTGCCGTCCGCGGTCAGGATCGTCGTCGTGATCGATTCTGTTCCCACGATACCGTAGACGGAGAACTGTTCCGACTTGAACTCGATGGCCTCAATTTCGTTCTCTTTGGCCTTGGTCTCTTTGGTCTCTTTGGTCTCGATCTCGGTTTCAAGGACCTTGGAGTTCATCTCCTCCGGCTTTTTATCCTCCTGGTCCCCCACATCCTCGAAATGGATCGCGTCCACAGTCGTCTCTTTGGGGATCTCAAGCGCTTTCTTATATTCAATGCGAACCTTCACCTCGCCGGCGGGCTCGATCTCTTTGCCCTCATATTTGAATGCGATGTCGTAGAACCTGGCAAAAGACAGCTTCGTATTCTCATCGTATTCGTCCTGCATCTTGGTCAGGGCCTGTTTGTAGTATTCTTCGTACTCTTCAGGATATTTCTCTTCCGTGATCTCCCTGACATCAAGAACCACGCCCACAGGCAGTCTGGCGGGCGCTCCGAATTCGGCGCAGACATAATAGTCCTTGCCTTCAAAAACAAGCTTGGTATCCTCTGTGATCAGCTCGATGGCGGCGGCTGTCTCGGTTTCGGCATCTGTCGTGGCACCTGACTGAGAAGCATCTCTATCCGTTGCGGCGGTATCCGTGCCTTCTATCCGGTCAGTGCTCTGGCCTTCTGACCAGCCGGCATTTGAACCTTCTGACCGGCCCTCGCCCGCGGCATCTGTGCCTCCAGTGTCTCCGGCGTCTGTCCGGCCGTCGTCTGTTTGGCCGCCATCTGTCTGTCCGGCGGCTCCGGTGTCTGTCTGGCTGCCTTCATCGGGCGCATCCTCCGGGCTCTCACCGGATTCATCCGAACCGGCGGCTCCTCCGCCGTCATTCTCCTCGCCGCTGACATCTGGAAGATTCGCTGCGGCCGCTTCAATACCCGGCTGTTCCTCCGCCGTATCGCGGTCCATGGTAATAGCAGGCAGGATCAGGGCGTAGGTCACCGCAAATACCGTAACCGCGGACAGCACGAATAAGACGCGTCTCCAGCGCCTCATTCTTCTGTGAATCTCTATGAATTTTTCGACCATTTTATCGATAAAGTTCATGAGTTGCCTCTGGTTGCATGCCTAGACTGCTTGTGTCTTACCTTAACTGTTAATACTCTTCCGCCGCTCCTAATGAATGGATCCGATCTGTGCTAAGGGCCATACCCTGAACACTATTTTGCCCACTATCTGTTCTTCTGATACACATCCGATCGACGTATTGCGCGAGTCAATGGAAGCCGACCGGTTGTCTCCCATCACGAAGACCTTTCCCTCCGGGACCTGATAAGGCAGCTCAATGTTCGTCTCGCCGTAAGCCTTATCGTCCAGATATGGCTCGTCCAGTTTCACGTCGTTTACGTAAACGTTTCCTTCCTGGTCGATGTCCACCATGTCTCCCGGATTCGCGATCATCCTCTTGACCAGGATGTTGTTGTTGTAATAAAAGGCGATAATGTCACCCGTTTTCATATTGGAAGTCTTGACCGAGACCACGATGTCTCCGCTGTCAAGCGTTCCTCTCATCGATTTCCCGTAGATCCTGAGGATCGGAAGCAGGAGAACTGCCACCAGAACAGCTGCCGCCGCCACAACAACCAGCGACAGGAATGTACTCCTCACTGTCGCCCTGAATCTTTGCACGTATCTGTTGTGTCTGACCGCTGCCTCAAGATCTGCGGTAGCCGGAATCTCTGTTCCATTAAGCATTATCGGACTGTCTCCTGATAACAATAGTAAGCCTATTTTTCTAAATTAAATGTAACACTTCTGTAAAATATGTCAATTGAGTTCAAAGAATGTTCACCGCTTTTCGTTCTTTTAGAACTCGGACATACACTTTTTCGTACTCACTGGTCCATCAGTTCTCTGTAAATGTCCCTTTTAGACACTCCTCTGTCTGCCGCGACTTTTTTCATCGCTTCCTTGCGGCTGAGCCCCTGATCTGTGTACAGGGCCATATGCTCTTCCAAGGTCATTTCCTCGAAGTTCCTGCGCTTCTCCTCCTCCAGCGCTGCCCGGTCGGCCCCGGCCAGCACCAGGACATACTCGCCCCTCGGCTCATTCTCTCCGTAATACACGATCGCGGAAGCCAGAGTCATGGGTAGTGCCTCCTCGAACTTCTTGGTCAGCTCACGGCACAGGGTGATCCGACGGTCCCCGAGGTTATCGTACAGTTCCTGCAGAGTCCCCCTCAGGTGGTGGGGCGCCTCGTAGAGGATCGTCGTGCGCTCCTCTCTCTGCAGCTGTGCCAAAATATAGCGCCTCTCCTTCTTGTCCGCCGGCAGAAATCCCTCAAAACAGAACCTTCTGGCAGGCATTCCGGACATGGTCAGCGCTGTGATCAAAGCGCAGGCGCCGGGCAGTGAAGTCACCCTGATCCCCTGCTCGAGGCACATGGCTGCGATCACTTCGCCCGGATCGGAAATGGCGGGCGTTCCTGCGTCCGTCACGACCGCTATGCTGGCGCCTCGATGCAGTTTGGTGATAAGTTCTTCGGCCTTTGTGTACTTATTATACTCGTGATAACTGGTGAGCGGCTTTTTGATCCCGAAGTGATTGAGCAGCCGCAGTGTGTTGCGGGTATCTTCCGCCGCGATCAGGTCCACCGACTCCAGGGTGCGCAGAACGCGCTCCGTGATGTCTCCCAGGTTGCCGATCGGCGTGGCGCAGAGGTAGAGGGTTCCGGGTTCCGCGTAGGTGCGGGCGTCCGGCTCCGCGTAGGTGCGGGTTTCCGATTCCACATTATTGCGGGTTTCCGATTCCGCTTCGTTGTTCATGAATAGGGATTTATCCGTCTCTTTCACTGTTTTGCTCCTGTGTTCTAGTAGCCGTAGACCTCGTAGATCTCATCCGTATACTTGCCGGTCTCTTTGTAGACGATCAGCGGCTTCTCCACTTTCAGGCGGGGCCTGCCGCCGCGCACGCAGTCAAGAAGGACCATGTTGGGCTCCCTGTCGACGAAAGGGTAGACAAGGCGCATCCGCTTGGGCTCAAGGCCGTGGTCCCGAAGGGTTGTCATGATCTCGGCGAGCCGGAAGGGCCGGTGCACGAGGAAGAAGTGACCGTTCGTTTTGAGCAGCTTCTCCGCGGCTCTCGCCACGTCGTCAAAATCGCACAGGATCTCGTGTCTCGCGATCGCCTTGGGGCTGTCCGGATTCTGAAGGCCGTGCCCGCCGATCATATAGGGCGGATTGCATGTCACAACGCCAAAAGAGGCAGTCGCAAAAAGCGTATCTGCCTCCCTGATATCTCCCTGCAGGATCCTGACTCTGTCCGATATCCCGTTGAGTTCCACACTCCTCCTCGCCATGTCGGCGCTGTCCGGCTGGATCTCCAGCCCTGTCAGCGTCCGCAGGTCTGATTTCGCCGACATCAGCAGCGGGATGATCCCCGTGCCGGTACCCAGATCCAGCATATCCTCGCGCGCCATGGAGCGCCCGCCGATCCCTTCCTGGATGAATCCGGTCAGAAGCACCGCATCCATGCCAAAACAGAATCTCGCCGGATCCTGAATGATCCTCAGTCCGCTGCGCTGGAGGTCGTCGACTTTCTCTCCGGGATGCACCAACTGCGATTCCGGGATCCTGTCGTCACTGTGCATTAATGCATCAGCATTATTATTCACCCTTGTTCTCCTGTCTGCGGCGGTTCTTGTTCCGGTTCGGTTTATTGTTCTTATTGCCGCGGTTCTTGTTATCGCCGCGGGTCTCCTGGCGCTCCTGGTTCTCGAGTTTCTCGAGCTCCTGCGCTTCCCTGGTATCCATCGCGTTGTCCTTGCGGGTGCGATTGCCGCCTCTGCGCCTTCTGCGCAGGATGGTAAGGTCTTTCACGTGATATTCGTGGAATTCCTTCTCGTCGTCCACTTCCACAAGAATACGGACTGTCTGGCGG
>ODAI013060629.1_pt1 | contig 14912 bp, 9 predicted proteins | sample 1539321 | NCBI WGS metagenome assembly ODAI01 (sample SAMN02144231, study PRJEB22623) | gut metagenome | biome: sheep rumen | host: Ovis aries | place: New Zealand
AATTTCCTCAGTATATGTGATAATATGCGGAATAGATCAAACCTTTTATTGCCAAGCATTCCTGACGGTTTTTGTTTAAAAATAATTATCGATGATACAAGGGGCACCCAAGTTCAGCCCTTTGCTTTATTCCCTCGTTTCCGTCCATTCGAAATGCGGGATGGGCTTTAGTTTGAAGAGGTTCTTCACGTGTTTGTCATCGATGAGAGCCTTTGTCTTCGGGTCGTCACATTGGCCTGTACGGATATAGCGGTCGAGCACAGCGTAGGTGAAGCCGAGGTTGTCTTCATCAGTCTTGCCACAGAGTCCGTCAGAAGGAGCCTTCTCTACAAGGTCGATGGGCAATCCGAGTTCCTTGCCAACCGCGATGACCTCAGCCACGGTGAGGCCACCCAGCGGAGCAAAGTCGCCAGCTGCATCACCATAACGTGTGCTGTAGCCCACCCAATCTTCCGAGAGGTTGCAAGTGTTGGCCACACGTCCGTTCATCGACTGCGACACAGCATAGAGAGTTGTCATTCGCAGGCGCGGCGGCATGTTGATGATAGTCTGGTTGGACACTTCGGCTTGAAGCGAATCACGTAATTGTTCTTCAACAGCAGCCATCAGAGCCTTATAGGTATCGCCAATGTTCACGTTGCAATGGCGGATTCCGAGATGCTGGATGAGACGCATGCTGTCGGAGATGTCCTTCTGCACCCCATTAGGCATTGTCACACCGATGACGCGGTCTTTACCCAACGCTTCAGCGCAGAGTGCAGCCACCACGCTACTGTCTTTTCCACCCGAAACGCCCAATACGGCGTTACAACCTTTTCCATTCACTTCAAACCAGTCGCGAATCCATTGGACCACCTGGTCTTTCACTTCTTTTGCATCAAATGTTTTCATATATTTTTCCAATTAATAATCAACACACAAATAAGATTGATTCATAACACATTTATTCACCATTTTTGCTCAGTTTCGCTTTTTGCTCAGCCTCAGCTCTCATCTCGTCCAACACGTCATCATCATCGTCGTCGATGTATCTGAATTTGACCAACACCCTACCCGTTCTATCGATGAAACCGTAGATATCCACCTCCTCGTCATCAGTCATACCATAGCCGTCTTCGTCCATATAATACATCCCATCAGGGTTCAACTGCCACCTTACTTCGGCCACTCCATTCTCAAATTTCAAGACAAACGACGGGAAATGGAAATCCAGCTGTCTGGCCCTTTCAATCACGTTCTCATCGTTGATGTTCTCGAGCGAGTGCCAATCGACATCATCACGAGTCACCGTCAACAACGTCTCGTCTTTGCTCATGAACTCATAAGCTCGTTGGGCCCGATGGTCCAACAAGAAACGAGGTTTCCAATACTCACCCAGCACTTCGTTGACAACAGCCATTCCCTCGTGCAAATCCTCTGTTTCAAAAGGATAACTCTGATAACTCTCAGTGTTCAGTTCCTTGTATAGTTTTTCTGCGCCGCCTTCACGCCCCATCAACTTGTTCAACGCATCAATAAAACCCATATTACCGCCTAACTTTTTTCCTTTATTTTATAATCACACTTCGCGGAAAAAGAGTTTGCTAAAAACAATTCTCCTTTCCTTTCACTTTTCGATGCAAAGATATAAATAAAAATGGAAACAACAGCGAGAAATGATTAGTAAATTTGCTGTAAAGAATCTTTCGGTTGTCACATGTGGCATCCGAGGGTGTCACACCTATGAAGTGAGGGTGTCAGATGCCACATGTGAGCGGGTCAGAGATTACATCTGACAGTCTCAGAAGCCACATGTAAAACATGATTTAAAATTTTCTGCACAGTTTTTAATCTAAAAACTTGATGGAATGAGAAAAAGTGTGTATCTTTGTCGAAAATCTATTAGCCGCACACGCTTCATAAAAGCGCCTGCGACGAAATAACTAATCATTAAAAAGCCATGATCGACAAAATCGACGCCAAATGTCTGAAGATTGAGTATCTTCCGTGTATAAACTACGCTATGACCATCAACGGGCGCAAATGCCTGGAGTATCTTGAACTGACGAACAACACCACCGAGGACTGGCGGGGGCTGCGGCTGACTATTGGAGGAGAGTTGATTGCTGCAAGCGAGGCTGTTGTAGACAGCATCCCCGTGGGGCAGACAGTACGTGTGGCCGACCTGAAGGTGCTGCCCGACGTTGACAAACTTCGCGAACGTACCGAGAGCATCGATACGAAGTTCACGCTGAAAATAGAGACTGGTGGAGCGGCGGTATTCGAAAACGACTACGATGTGCGGTTGCTGGCCTTCGACGAGTGGCCTGGAGTGGGCGTGATGCCCGAGCTATTGGCGGCTTTTGTAACACCGAACGCCCCCGAGTTGGCACATGTAAAAGTGGCTGCAGCCCAGTTCTTGGAGCGGTTGACGGGTTCATCGGCTCTCGACGAATATCAGACACAAGACCCCAATCGCGTTCGGGCGCAAGTGGCCTCCATCTACGAAGCCCTGCGCAGCGAGAGCCTGGTTTATTCGGCTCCACCTGCTTCGTATGAGAAGACAGGTCAGCGCGTGAGATTGGTGGACAAGGTGCTGAGCGAAAAGCTGGGCACATGCCTCGATTTGTCGTTGCTATTCTGTTCGGCTTTAGAGGCATGCGGTCTGCATCCGTTGCTGATGATTCAGCAGGGACACGCCTATGTGGGCTGCTGGCTGGTGGACAAATACCATTTCCAGACAACAGGCGATGACGTTTCGTTCATTTCGAAATCCATCAGCGACGGCATAAGCGAGATGGTGCTTGTAGAATCCACCGACTTGACATCATCGGGCAACGTTTCTTTTGAAGAAGCCGTTCGACATGCTGAGAACCACATTGTTGCTGATGAAGACCGCTTTGTGCTCTTTTGCGACATCTACCGTTGCCGATTGGAAGGCATCCGCCCTCTGCCCGTTCGCATCAACGGCGAATGGCAGACTGACGGCATAGAACATCAGAATGCTACCGATGGCGTGAAAACGATGAATGTAGCCGACATCACGATTAAGGATGATGAAAAGAACCTCACCCGACAACAGATATGGGAGCGCAAACTTTTGGACTTCTCTTTGCGCAACAATCTGGTGAACATCCGAGTGGGCAAGAAAATGATACCTTTCATCTCGTATCAAATAGAGCATTTGGAAGACGATTTGCAAGATGGGTGCGACTACCAGATTCTGCCCAGCCCTGCAAAAAAGAAAATCGACCCCAATGAATTTGGCATCTACGACTCACGACTCTATCAGGAAGATTTGGAGACAGTGGTGCTGGAAGACTTGAAACACGACAAGATATGCTCTTATCTGACCGAAGACGAACTGCGCGATGCCCTGAAGGGACTCTTCCGCGCCTCTCGGACGGCATTGGAAGAAAACGGCGCCAACTCGCTATTCCTCGTCCTGGGATTGCTGAAATGGTTTGAGAACGACAAGAGCGTGCGGCCTCGTTATGCCCCGTTGCTGTTGATGCCTGTCGACATCATACGCCGTAGCGGAAACAACTATGTCATCCGCACTCGCGATGAGGATGTCACCTTCAACACCACCCTGATGGAAATGCTGAAACAGCAATACGACGTCAACCTGACAGGTTTGTCGCCTCTGCCCGAAGACGAACACGGCATTGATGTGAAGAAGGTGTTCGCCATCGTGCGCAGCCACTTGGTGGACCATCCCAAATGGGACATCGTGGAAGAGTCGCTGTTGGGACTGTTCTCGTTCAACAAGTTCGTGATGTGGAACGACATCCATAACAATGCCGAGAAGATGCGCCGTTCACCCATCATCGAAAGCCTGTTGCAGAAGCATTGGGTGGGTGATGGAAATGATGACAAGGGCGCCGATGCACGCGAGATTGATCTGAACGTGGAGCCCAGTGCGTTCGCTATTCCTGTTGACGTCGACTCGTCGCAGATGGAAGCGGTTGTAGAATCGGGCGAAGGTCGCAGTTTCATCCTCTACGGTCCTCCAGGAACGGGAAAGAGCCAAACCATCACCAACATGATTGCCAACGCCCTCTTTCACGGCCGACGTGTGCTTTTCGTGGCCGAGAAGATGGCTGCTCTGCAGGTGGTGCAGAACCGATTGGCCAAAATCGGACTCGCACCCTTCTGCTTGGAGATGCACTCCAATAAGGTGACCAAGACCCACCTGCTGAAACAGTTAGGCTCAACACTCGACCTCACTCGCATCAAAGAGCCCGAGCAATATGAAACAGCTTCAAAAGAACTCTTTGAACAACGCCAGAAGCTCATCGGCTACATGAACCTCCTGCACAAAAAGCAAGACAACGGGCTGTCGCTCTATGACTGCATCACGCAATACGAGACATTCAGCGAGGAAGCCATCACGCCCACCAACGAACTGGTGGAAGGCATCACGGTGGAGAAGCTGCGCAAGATGGCCGATGACATTGCTGTTATCGACACCGTATTCGCCATCACCGGACAACCCGCGCAGCACCCGCTGAACGGGCTCTGCATCACCGACCCCTCGATGACGGCTCAAGACACCATCCGCCAAAAACTCGATGAACTGCAGCCGCAAGTGGCTCCAGCTATGTCGCTCGTTGGAGAGGTTGCATCGAAACTGCGCATGAGCATCCCCGCCAACGTCAAGAGTGTGGCGTGGGTGGAGCAACTCATCAGCCTCCTCAACCAAATGCCAACGGTGAACAACGAGGTGCTGAAGATTGCCGACAACCCTGCAACGCTCCAAGCTTGGAAAGAAACCGTCAGCATGGGACAGCAGCGCGACACGCAGAAGAACTCGCTCCTGCAGAACTATACCGAAGGCATTCTCGACTACAATGTCGGCCAACTCAAGACGGCATGGGAAGTTGCACAGCAAAAATGGTTCCTGCCCAAGTTCTTCGCCAAACGTTCCATCGTCTCGGGCATCAAGTCAATGAACCGCAATGTAAAGAGTGGCGATATTGAGCCGCTCATCAGCCAACTCCACAGCTATCAGCAACTTGCCAAGACCGTGGGCGAAGATTCCGACAAGATTCAAAGGGTGTTTGGTGCTTTGGGGCGCAACGGACAAGAGAAATGGGCCGACATCAAACTGGCGCTGGAGAAAGCACCTGAGATTGTCGCACTCCTGAAACAGTTCACCAGCAGCATTGATGGTGTTTCCATCGACAAGGATGAACTGCAAACCAACGTTGACGGAATGACCGCTATGCGCAACTTCAACCGCATCATCAGCGACATGAGCCCGCTTTGCTCTGTCGACAACATCCCAATGGCTACTGTCCGCGAGAAAATCGACACATGGAAGAACAACATCGGCATGAGCCGCGACTGGGCTCAATGGTGCCAGCGCCGCAAAGGTCTAGCTGACGCCCACATGCAACCCACTGTAGACTATATCCTCTCAGACAACGGACACACGGCTGCTGAAGCTGCTCACGCCACTCTGAAGGGCATCTATAGGGCATTGGCAGCTCGTACCATCGACAACGACAAGCAACTGCAAATGTTCAACGGCCTCATCTTCGAAGATGCCATCCTGAAATACCGCGACCTCGCCAAGCAGTTCCAGGAACTCACCAAGAAAATGCTCTACTGCAAACTGGCTTCCAACGTGCCTGCACAAGCATTGGAGCCTTCAGCATCGTCCGAGCTGGGAATTCTGAAACGCTACATCGCATCGGGCGGACGTGGTGCCACCATCCGACACATCATGGATCAGATTCCCACACTCTTGCCGAAACTGTGCCCCGTGATGCTCATGAGCCCCATCTCTGTTGCCCAGTTCATCGACCTCGACCAGCCACCATTCGACATCGTATGCTTCGACGAGGCTTCACAAATGCCCACCAGCGAAGCCGTGGGAGCCATTGCTCGCGGAAAGGCACTCATCTGCGTCGGCGACCCCAAGCAGATGCCACCTACCAGTTTCTTCGCCACCAACGCTGTGGACGACTCCGAGGCTGACATCGACGACATGGAGAGCATCCTCGATGACTGTATCACACTCTCGCTGCCCGCACGCTCCCTCATGTGGCACTCCCGCTCCCGCCACGAGAGCCTCATCGCTTTCAGCAACGCCCAATATTACGAAGGAAAACTCTATACCTTCCCGTCGGTTGACGACCGTGTGTCTAAGGTGCAGCTCATTCCTGTCGATGGTACTTACGACTTCGGAAAGACACGTTCCAACCGTGCCGAAGCCGAAGCTATTGTCAAAGAGACCATCCGCCGCCTCAGCGACCCCGAACTCTCCAAACGCAGCATCGGTATCGTCTCCTTCAGTAAAGTGCAGCAGAACCTTATTGAAGACCTGCTCACCGATGAACTTGCCAAGCATCCCGACCTCGAGAAGAAAGCATACGACGTTGAAGAGCCTATCTTCATGAAAAACCTCGAAAATGTGCAGGGAGATGAACGCGACGTGATTCTCTTCAGCGTGGGATACGGTCCTGACAAGCGTGGAAAGGTTTCCATGAACTTCGGACCGCTCAACAACACTGGTGGTGAGCGACGCCTCAATGTGGCCGTCAGCCGCGCACGATACGAGATGATGGTATTCTCCACGCTCCAGCCTGAACAAATCGACCTCCGCCGCTCTAATGCACGAGGTGTAGAAGGACTCAAGCACTTCCTCGAGTTTGCACGAAACGGACGAATGGCGGTTGCAGCCAACCAGATTCAAGCCAAGGAGACGGCATCCGACATCGTAGAGGCTGTGGCAACTGAGATTCGCAAGTTGGGCTACGAGGTCGACACTTCTGTCGGACGCTCGCAGTTCAAGGTCGACATCGCAGTGCTTGACCCCGAATCACCCGACAAATACATCCTGGGTATCATGTGCGACGGGAAAAACTACTACGAGACCAAGACCGAGCGCGACCGCGAAATCTGCCAGCCTGGCGTGCTCAAAGGACTCAGTTGGAACCTCATGCGCCTCTGGTCAGTCGACTGGTTCATGAACAAAGACGCCGTCATGAAACGCATCAGCGACCAACTCAACAATAAAAAAAAAGTGAATGACGCGCCAGCTGCCACCAAACAGCCGGCAACCAACGCCAAACAACCAGCAGCCAGCACTCAGCAGCCAGCACCCAACACCCTGCTTGGCTTTGCTGTCGGTGAAGATGAACTTGTCTCCATCGTCAACGAACGTGTGCGTCCCTACAATCGGGTGGCCATTCGCGGCAACCACGACGGCACCGTTGAACACCTGATGCGCTCGCAGAAGTCAGTGGCCAACGACATTCAGAAAATCATCGATACTGAGCAACCTGTAACACAGAGCCTCGTCTTCAAGCGAATTGCCGAAATCTACCAACTGCCGCGACTCACTCCGAAAGTGCAGACCTTCCTGTCGCAGTTCCTCAACGCTTGGCGCGACCCGGCATCTCCAGCCGACAACCCCACCTATTGGCGCTCAGCAGAAGACGCACAAGGCTACATTTTCTATCGTGAGAACAGCGGACGCGACATCACCGACATCCCATCCATCGAGATTGAAAACGCTGCCCGCTATGCTGTCGAAGAGCAGATATCCATCCCGCTCGACGACCTCAAACGACAGACAGCTCGAATGCTCGGGTTCAACAGGAACGTCGCGAAAGTCGACATCACCATTGAACAAGCCATCGCCATGCTCATCGACAAGGGAGTGCTTACCGAGGACAATGGCGCCATTACGCTCCCAGCGTAGAAAAAAAAGAAGTGAAAAGCGAGTAATCAGTTTTATGCTTTTTAGATGAAACGCCTCCTCATATGCCTCTTCACCAACATCTGTTGCATCTGCGTGTTTGCGCAGATGCAACGGTATAATCCTAATTTCCAAATCCGACACATCGGCCCCAGCAACCCACAACCTGTCAACATCACCCAACCACCCAAAAACAACACCCTCTTCTCTCTGTGGGAGAAGTTGGGAGGGGAGACCACCTACTTCTGCGACACCATCCCCATCGAAATCGAAGACAACCAAATCTATGTTCGAGTGCTCATCGATGGCCAATCCTACCGTTTCAACATCGACACGGGGAGCAGCCAAGGCATGTTGTTCCCCAACGCCCATCGCCCATCAGCCATCCACCAGCTCTCCACCCCACTCGGAAACATCGTCTCGCGCGATGCCAACTATCATCTCGACACCGTCCGCGTGGTGCAGCTGCCACCCTTCCGCATCCCACTCCTCAATAACACCCAACAACCAACACCCAACACCCAAGAGCTCGAAATCAGCCACTATGTCGCCTCGCTTATGCCACGGCCGGCACTCAACAACAAATACGACGCCATTATCGGCTTCGACCTCTTCAACCGAGGGCTGTGCGCCAAGATTGATGCCGGGCAGGGCATCATGATTCTCACCAACAACCGACGTGCTTTCCAAGAAGAAGAACGCCAAGGCTACACCGTCAAGTACAAGCTCAAATGGTTCGTCCCCTACCTTCTTGTCAGCCCCTTTGTGCGCCACACCGATGAGGCTCTCTTCGACCTCGGCTCGCAGCAACTCTACACCATGAACAAACAGAGCTACGACCAACATCTCGAAGACGACCTCTCCAAACTCAACAAAAATCTCGGGGCCGACATCCAACGTCAAACGGAAGGACACGCCTTCGGACAGCTCGCCATAGCCGGGCACGGAGCAGAAAAAAAAGACGAAGTGGCTTTCCTTCGTCTCGACAGGCTCAAATTTGCCGACTTCGCTTTCCGCGACCTTCGAGCCATTACCACACAAGGCGCCTCACGCATCGGAGCCGAAATCCTCAACTATGGCGCCATCATCATCAATCCCTTCCGGCGGCAAATCTCATTTCTGCCCTACAACAATACCGACAACATAGAAGTGAGCAACAAACCCTTCCAAGTGGCGTTTGTGCCCACCAGCAGCCAACGCTTGTCCTCTCCGCATGGAGCTGTTGCCGTTGGGCTCATCTGGGAAAAGTCCGAAGTCTACAAAGCAGGAATGCGGCAAGGCGACATCATCCTGCAAATCGACCAGCAGCCCATCCTCTCCTTCCGCGACTTCACCCAATTCCGCTTCGTCCGCGGCGAGTCCCACCGCTTCCGCATGCTCGACAGCAATGGGAAAGAAAAAATCGTGGAATGCGTCATTAAACCCTAGTCAGGGTTTGATAAATTAAAGATTAAAAATTAAAAATTAAAAATTGAGGGAATCTATGGGCGGGTTGACCTTGCAGACCGCTCTTCACCCGAAAGGGTCAACTGTTATATATTTACCAAGATGAAAGATTAAATATTAATATTGAAAGATTATAAAATTGAAAACCTGAATAGAGCATTGTTTAATCTCTCATTTTTGCATCTTCATCTTTCATTTTTCATCTTTCATTTTTAATCTTCATTTCCTCCTTTTTCTCCTCCTCCAACCTCTTTTTCACTTCTTGTTCTCGTTTTTCAAGTTCCATACGGCGGCGTTCCATGCGGGAGTTGACATTTTTGAAATTCTTCGCATGCTCCATCCATTCCTGCAGCGCAGGAGTGGTGTGGTCCGCATATTTCGCCAAGTCCAGGAACTCGATGTAGGCATCTTCTGCATGTTTGCCGCCCTCCTCAATCATCTCGTAGGTCTGCGCGATGTTATACAGCGACGCCAACGACTGCGGATTATACTTCAGGCAATTCTTCCAGTCGTAGATGGCCGAGTAATACTCCTCGTTGTTGTAATAGCCCTCAGCCAGCGCCCAGTGTAGGTTGAACATCGCCGAGTCATCAGGCTGCATCTTCGCCAGCGCCATCAACAACACGTGGATACCCTCCTTGTACTGTTTGGCCTTCACCAGCGCTGCACCCAGATGATACAACGGCCACGCCTTTGCCGAGTCGTTCAACGCCACAGCACGACCATAGTGCATACACGCCAAGCCAATGCTGTCCAACTGCTCGTAGCACATCCCCAGCGAATAGTGCGTTGCAAAAGTCGTGTCGCCCAAAGCAGCCAACCGCTCATACGTCTCAGTCGCCTTTGCATAGTCTTTCATGAAGAACTGCGCATCTGCCGTCTGCCGTTTCACCAGAATGTTCGTAGAGTCCACAGCCTCATATCGTCCAGTCAGCGCCAGCGCCCGCTCAGGGTCGTCATTCAGGTTGTAAGCCAACGCCATATCGGCCACCACCTCCGAGTCCATCGGAAAACGCTTCAGCAACCGCTCTCCCCAGCGAATCTGCTCGCCACGCCGTTCCATCAGCTTCAGGCCATAGAACAACTCGCGCAGCGCATCGTGCGACAACGAGTCTGCAGGCAGCTCCTCCAGCAGCGCCACACAACCGCCATAGTCGGCACGCAGATAGCGGCAGTCTGCCAGCTTCATTTTTAATTTTTCATTATTAATTTTTAATGTTTCATCTCGGCCAACGGCCGCCAACGCCTCCTCATAGCACTGCATCGCATGGAAATAGTCGTATTGCGCACGCAAGCTGTCGCCACGCAGCTCGGCCGGATGGACGCCGCCCATTGCGCACAAGCGCACACAACAGGCCAGCGCCATCAGCAACAAGAGAGAGGTCTTAGACATCATTCCTATTTCTGCTCGTCGTATTTCAACGTGGCATTGAACTCTGTAGGCTTCTCCTCCTTGGCAGGTAGGCGGAACGAGATGGGAATCGTATACTTCACGTTCACCGCCTGGCCTTTCTGCTTGCCAGGTATCCATTGTGGCATTGCCTGTATCACGCGCAAAGCCTCAGCATCCAGCAGCTCATCAACGTTGCGCACCACCTTGGCATCTCTCACTTTTCCACTCTTGTCCACTACGAATTGGATCAATACGCGGCCCTGAATGCCTTGCTTTTGCGCACCCTCCGGATACTTGACGTTGTTTCTCAGGAAATCCATCATGGCCTCCATTCCACCGGGGAACGAGGGCATCTGCTCCACCACGTCGAAAACATTGTCGTCATCGGGCATCAAAGGACCCTGCTCGGGCTCCACGGCTTCCTCCGGCTCCGTCAACAACTGCTCTTCTGCAGCGTTCTCCGCTGTCAGCTCAGCAGCCTGCACACCATCCGTCGTCACTCCATTATCATCGAGGGCATAGCCCGCCACTTCAGCAGCTTCTGTCAGCACGGGAGCCTCATTCATCTGGCGCACCCACGTGCGGGCTACACTTTCAATATTGCTGGCCACCAGCAGAGCGGCCGCCAACGCCGGGACGAGCAGATACTTCGTGCGTCCCATTCTGTTTGTACGTTTCTTGTTCATCATTTTGATTCTTAATTTTAAAGGTAAGACATTGAAATTATTTGAAATTGTAGCTACATTCTTTCCATAGGCAAGTCCCAACAGATGATACTGGTAGGTCTTGCGCTCGCTGCCAGCCGACACCACACGGTCGTCAGCCAGATACTCCAGGTTGAGCCTCACCTCGCGGCGCATCAGCCAAACAAACGGGTTCCACCAGCACACAATGGCGCAAAACTCCATCAGCACGATGTCCACCGAGTGCCACTGCCGCGCGTGCGTCTGTTCGTGAATCATGATTTCTTCCAGCTGCTCAGCGCTATGCTTGTCGGGGTTCACGAAAATCCAACCGAAGAACGAGAAAGGACTCGTGTCGTCTGTCAGCACACACACCGAACTGCCCATCACCTCGCGGCGCTCAGCCACCACCACCAACCTGAAAATTGCCAGCAGCTGCACCAGCACCCTCACGCTCAGCACCACCACGCCGATGATATATGCCGACGTGAACAGCCTCATCCATGGGAAACGCTCCACATCGCCTGTCACCACCACCGTGGGCAGCATCACCTCCTGGTAAGCCTCCACCAGATTCACCGTCGAGCGATGCTCCTCCACCCACCAGCCAATGTCCACCAGCGGCAACACAAACGCCGCAGCAAGCATGGCCAGCAGCGTAGCACGGCGAAGACCGAAAAACGTGTCGCGAACAAACAACAGCCTGTAGAAGCCGTAGAGCAACACCAGCAGCAAGTTCACTTTCAGCATCATCTCCATATCCTAATCCCCATCTTTAATTTTTAATCTTTAATCTTTATTCTTTAATCTTTCATCCCCCTACGGGGGGGATAAGAGGGGGGCTCTTTACTTTACTTCCCTTCAATCTCATTGATGATATCCTGCAAGTCCTCCGACGACAGTTCCTGCTCCTTGGCAAAGAAAGAAACCATCTCGCGGAACGAGCCGCGGAAATAATCCTTCACGAACCCCGCCATGAACTGCCGCTTATACTCGCTCTGCCCTATCTGCGGCACATAGACATACGTGTTGCCACGCTGAAGCTGACTCACGTAGCCCTTCCGCTTCAGGTTCTGCGCCACCGAAGCCACCGTCGTGTAAGGCGGACGAGGCTCGTCCATCTCCCCCATCATCTCCTTCACCGTACAGCCATCCAGCTTCCAGATGTGCTGCATCACCTCCTCTTCCTGTTTCGTAAGTTTCTCCATATTGCGTATCTTTATTCTTCTGTCTGTTGTCTCATTTCCTCTTCTGCGTAAGCCTCCGGAAGTGGTCTATCACCTTCACGGCCTTCGGCGTCTCGTCGGCAATGTTCGGGTTGCAGAACTGCAGGTCGCAAAACCACCGCGCCTCATTGCCATTGGTATGTCCTTTGCGCAACGTGAGCGACATGGCCCGATCGCCATCGTTATACCCCGAGCACTTCAGCGTCAACGAGTCTTCACGGAATGCCTGGTAGTCAATCTCCTCCATCGCCCACTTCTCCTTCAAGACCGACAAAATCCGATTGTAATCCTCTGCGGCAACCGAATCATTCTCATGGATGCTGTATAAGTCAATCAGCAAGAACTTCTGCTTGTAGAAGCCCGCATTCATCTGGTTCCACACCATGCCGGCAAAAACAATCGAATCGCCCTCGCTGGGCAAGAACGTCAGGTGGAGATCGTTGCTCCCCTCCTCTTGAAGTTTCAACCCGTTTTTCTCGAAACAAGCGGTCACCTCCTCACTCGACATTCCGAACGTGGCATCGAAGTAAGTGGCCGGCAGCTTCTCCTTAACGTTTTTCTCCGAACACGAAGTCAGGGTCGCCAGCGTCGAGATGATCGCGAGCATCAACCATATATATAATAATGTAATTCTCATCTTGGTTAGTAATGAATGAAGTTAATAATCCTTGTTTCACGTTGCAAATCTACGAAACTTTCGTAGACGTTCCAAACAATTCGTGTTAAACAATCTTAATTACCCAAATTTTTCGATTGTCAGCCATCAAATTACGAACTTTTCGTAATAAATATGCATAGATACAAAAAGAGCCACCGCACTCTCCCGAGTCGGTGGCCCTTTTTAATTCTTTAATTTTTTAATTTTAAAATTTTATGTAGAGGTGCTCAAACTTCTTAGCGAAGTGCTGGTCGGCCGTCACCATCCATTCCTTGTTGATCTTCTCGCCTGGTGTGATGTAGTCGCTGTAGGTCTGCAGTTCGTTGCCCTCAGCATCCATGAACACCCACTTGAATTCAACCTCCTTGTTCACAGGCTTTGCCAAAGCAGCATCGAAGGCCAGGTTGAAAATGCCGCGTTCAGCATTCGACACCTTCAGCGTCACCTTGGCATCCGAGAACTGGCTCTTGTCAAACTCCACCTTGATGTCCTTCCCATCCAAGGCTTGCGTGGCCTCGGCAATCTTCGCTTTATAGTACTCCGCCAGCTTTTTCTCAGCCTCGTCGCGCAACGACTTGTTCTTCACAGCCTCGTCCATGTTCTCCGTCTTCAGTTCCCTGAAGTGCTTGCCCACGATGGTACCAGCCTCCAGCTTCTGCTCGTACAGCGAAGGCAGACTTCCGAATATCGGCGTCTCCTCGGTAGCTATCGTCTGCTCAACCTGTTTGATGGCCTCATCCACGATTCCACCGCCCGAAGCACCGCCTTTGCAACTGTTAAACACTAAGCCCGAGAGGGCTCCCACTGCCAAAAAGGCAACCGATTTGAATAAGTTCTTCTTCATAGTTTTTGTTGTTGATGATGAATAATTTAGGTTTGAGATTCTTCCATAAAGTCAAATCACTCCACAAAAATAAGAAAAAAAACGAATATCAGCGCCTCGCCCCTCATTTTTTTCAAATTGCCCTGCAGTTTTGGGAGTGATTGGGGCATGTTCCTGTGAACATTGAACTTTGAACATTGAGCTTTATGATTAGTCAAATAATTCTCAAGAGCGTAGTCCCCTCCTTCGAAGGAGGGGTTTGGGGTGGTAGGTGTGTGACAGACTTTCGGCACGGATGACACAGATTACACTATTTTTTCTTCCTGGAATAATGCCGTAGGCATCTGATAGGGATAGCCAGCCGCCTTGACGGCTGGTATAGGGTTCGGGTAAGAACGGGCATGCCCTTAGGTATGCGACACACCATCTGGCTATCGTGTACCTACGGCACACCCTTTTTATTTGTCCTGCGGTTCCAGCCACGAGGACGTGGCTGGCTATCCTAATCATGCCCCTATGGGGGCTTTAATTTTTAATTTAGCTTACGAAACAAGCGGTGACCCCAAGGCTGGTGGCTATAGCGGTCAAAATCGCAACAATCATCTGAATGATGAACTTCCATTTCTCTTTATTCATAGTTTTAGTTTTTAAGTTGGTTAGTTTTTTAGTTGGTAAGTTTTAGAGGTTTAGGCGCGGATGACGCGGATTACACAATAATTTTAATCGGGAGTTAAACATTAGCTTTTCTCCGTCAAAGCGGCCTGAAGGGCCAACCCGCTCATAGCCCAGGGCAACGCCCTGGGTGAGAGGGATTCAGCAAACCAGCGCCCTACAGGGGCAAAAGCATTGGGAACAGCGCCTGTATCTTGTAGTGCTTTTTGCACTTTCAGAGCGTTTCTGGTCAACTGCGATATCATTCCCTAAATTTTTAATTTTTTAATTCTTGCATTTTTTATTTTGCACAAAGCTTGAAGGGGAGGGGACTCCCCAACC
>ODAI013804834.1_pt1 | contig 14912 bp, 12 predicted proteins | sample 1539321 | NCBI WGS metagenome assembly ODAI01 (sample SAMN02144231, study PRJEB22623) | gut metagenome | biome: sheep rumen | host: Ovis aries | place: New Zealand
ATTGTTTTCCCGGAAAACACCATCGTCATCGACCAGTACCTGCTTCAGGAGCAGGAGAGCGCAAGAAAACGCTTTACCATTGCCCATGAAGGGGCACACCATCTGCTAGGGCGGCATGTGCCTGTCCAGACCACCCCTCCGGCGGCGTTCCACAATGAATTCGACAATGATCTGGTCTACACCAAGGACGCTTTGCGGGAGCTGCTCTCCCTGAACGAAAGCTTTGCCAATCGGGGCGGTGCCTGCTTTCTGATGCCGCAGTTCCTGGTGCGTCGCGTTCTGGATCGATTCAACGCCTCCAATCCTGTCATCATCTACGAGGGGCGTGTGCTGGCCCAGAGCCAGAAGCTGTTGATCCAGCGAATGGCGGACGCCATGGGGGTTTCCTATACCGCCTTTTTCAACCGTTTGCGAGAGCTGCACCTGTTCGAGCTGCATCCCATTGAGGAATACGTTCACAGTGAGCTTCGCTATGGAGGGTATGCAGATGCAGGCGTCACGTAACAGAACCGGCCAAACCGCGGACACGCGTAGCCTGTATGCTGTCCGGGGACAGGTTCCGGAAAAGACGGCAGCCATACTGGAAACAGCGTTGTTTCGGACAGTGAGATGTCCGTCTTGCCATTATCCTCTCCTGGAAGTCTACGGGCGAAGCCATTACTACATTCGGGTCAAGTGTCAGAAATGCAAATTTACGGAAACCATTGACACCGCATTTTTCCGCACAGTGCATCGGTGACGCCTATGGGAGTCTATATCTGCATCGATTTGAAAAGCTATTACGCCTCGGTGGAATGCGTCTATCGTGGGCTGGATCCCCTTAAGGCCCGACTGCTGGTGGCGGATGAAACCCGCTCCGACCAGACAATCTGCCTCGCTGTGTCTCCGGCCCTGAAGGCCATGGGCGTATCCTCCAGGCCTCGGCTCTTTGAGGCCAAGCAGCAGATCCGCAAATACGAGATCATGAACCGCACCCGTGTGGACTACATCATCGCCCCGCCACGAATGGCGGAATACGAACGAATCTCTGCCCTGATCTACTCCATCTATCTGAAATACGTTTCCACAGAGGACATTCACGTCTATTCCATCGACGAGTGCTTCATCGATGTGACCGGCTACATGCACCTGTACCGCAAGGAGGCCCAAGGTCTGCACGTCCATCCAGCCCGGCTAATGGCCATCACCATGATCAAGGACGTTCTGAAAACCACCGGGATTACCGCCACTGTGGGCATCGGCACAAACCTCTATTTAGCTAAGGTCTCCATGGATATTGTGGCAAAAAAAGCGCCGCCGGATGAGAACGGCGTTCGCATCGCAGAACTGAACGAGGAATCCTACCGGATTCTGCTCTGGGATCACCGCCCCTTGACAGATTTCTGGATGATCGGCCCGGGCAAATGCAGACGGCTTAACCAGGCCTATATGTTCACTATGGGCGACGTAGCCGCCAGAAGCCAATGGGACGAGGAGTTCTTCTATCACACCTTCGGCATTGACGGGGAAATCATGATCGACCACGCCTGGGGCATCGAGACCGCCAGCATGCAGGACATCAAGTCATACAAAGCGGAGAAGCATTCTCTGTCCAACGGCCAGGTCTTGCCTAGACCCTACAAATACAGCGAGGCCCGGAACGCCTTCTTGGAGATGGCGGAGCTGCTGTGCACGGATATGTTCTCCCAGCACATCGTGGCGAAGACCTGCTCCTGGTGGGTTTCCTACGACTACAAAAGTTTGGAATACTGTCCAGGCTATGACGGCCCGGTCTCCATTGACTTTTATGGACGGCTGCATCCGCGGCACAGCAACGGGACCGTCAAACTGCCGGTATTCACCAACAGCATCCGGCTCATCTCCGAGGCGCTGGCCAAGCAGTTCGATGAGAAGACGGATCACAGACTGCTCTATCGCCGCCTGGGGGTCTGCGCCAACGACGTGACTGAGGACGTCAACGCTTATCAGATCAATATGTTCGTGGACTACGAGGCCCTGGACCATGAGAACAAGCTCCGGGCCGCCATGCAGAGCGTCCGACAGCGCTTTGGGGCAAACGCCATCTTCAAGGGCATGAACCTGACGGAAGGCGCTACAACCCTGGAACGCAACAACCTTATTGGAGGGCACAAAGCGTAACAGCAAAGGGGGGATTTCCGATGGAAGCCCTAGGAGTTGTCCCGCTTCCCGAGGACTTCAAATACATGAGCGTCCTCCTGAAGGGGCGGCCTGTCCATGACAAATACGACGCATTCTCCATCCGACACCCCAAGATGCCAAACGGACAGCGGGCCAAGCAGTTTGCCCCCTTTGACGCACTGAAGGGCTTCCACGAGGCGATCCTGTCTAAGGAAGTCCGATATGTGCCCAAGGCAGAACTGAGCCGGGAAGAAGAGCGAGAGCTGAACCGCCGTTTGGAGATCCTCCACAATCTGACCTTCAACTCCCGGATGGCAAGGATCAACCGCCCCTTCGTCACGGTTTCCTATTTTGTCCCCTGTGCCGATCCCCAGCACCCTGCCTTCGGCGTCTTGGGTAGGTACGAAAGCATTTCCGGTTTCTGCACCAAGGTGGACCCGGATATCAGTCAGACCCTTCTGGTCAGCGGACAGCGAATCCTCTTTGACGCCATTCAAAAAATCGAAAGCAGTTCTGTAATTTTCCGAACGCCGGAAGGAGCGGCTGTATAAATCCGCGGGCCACCGGGCGGGGGGCATATGAAGATGCCTCTTGTACCCGACCTGCAAAGACAATTGAATTATGCGACTTTCATTCGCGCAAGCGGAGCAGGACCCTGAAAAGGGCTGAAAAACTACCAAGCACCGTACAAAGTCGGAATCGGATATCGAATGGGATACTATACCCATTTGTCCGACTCCGAATTGGCGGTGCTTTTTTATTTCCGCTTTTGTACGATAACTGGTCTTTTTTCAAGCTGCCCGCTTGGGAAAGGACCAGTTATGTTTTTATGGCAATGTTTCATTGCGAAATACCCCTAACCCTGCCTCAGGACAGCCAACCTTATATATCTTCACAGCCACTGCATCGACAGCGGCCAATCAATTGAAAGGAGTAAATCGCAATGAAAACCTCAAAAAGAATTCTCGTGCTGATCGTAAGCTTCCTGATCGCATTCAATCTTCTGCTTCCAATCACCGCTCACGCAGACAGCGGGCAAGACGATTACGTCACGGAGCTGCTGCTTGCAGCGAAGCCGGACTTCCCGGAGGGAGAGCCGTGCAGCAATTCTACTGAAAAATACCACATTCAGATCAGATGCCCCGGGTTGCTGCTGAATTGCTCGGCCTGCTGGGGATTCTGCTTCCGCTTTTTGACTGTGGCCTTCAACGTGGACCCGACGAGGAACATCTCGCTGACCTGGCAGAATATCAACGGGCATCTGTCCGGAAGACCCGCATTTGAAGATCCATACACATCGCCAGCAGACCTCCGACCCGGCGACATCCTTGCATGGAGCGGCCCTTCCCATGCAGCAGTGGTCATGGAAAACCACCCGGAGCGGAGCGTCGTCGTCCTGGCTGAAGGAAACTACGGCGGCAGAGTCCACTATGGGCGGGAGGTCTCCTACTCTTGTATCTCTTCCACACTTTCATATATTGTCCGCTTCGCATCTTCCCATATCCCAGGCGCGGATCGGAGCAATCAGCAGGAGTCGGATTGCCAATTCAGAGATGTATGCCGGGACAAATTCTATTATCATCCCGTCCAATGGGCCGCCCGGAACGGAATTACAGCCGGGACCGATAAGCAGCACTTTTCTCCGGATCAGGTCTGCACGCGTGAACAGGTGATGACATTTCTCTGGAGAGCCTGCAACGGACCTGCTTCAACCCAACAGCAAAGCCCGTTCGCAGACGTCTCCGCCGGAAAATACTACTATCATTCCATCCTCTGGGCAACTGGCTGCGGGATTACCTGCGGCACCAGCAATCTGACCTTCGGCGTTGGCGAGAATTGCACAAGAGCACAGATCGTTACTTTCCTTTGGCGTTTTGCGGGATCTCCTGTATCTGCAAACGTCTCCTGTCCCTTTGAAGATGTTCCCGCCAATAAGTATTACAGCGACGCAGTTCTTTGGGCCGTCCAAAATGGCGTCACCTCCGGCAAAGACAAAACCCACTTCTGCCCGGATGACACCTGCACCCGCGCGGAAGTCGTAACATTCATTTATACCTTGTTCGGCAAAAACAGCTGACTGTTTGATCTTGTTTATCTCCGGCACCGCGGCGGATTATCTGCGGAAATAAAATATCGATAGCCTGAGTGCGCATCAAGGCGAAGGATACATAGTTGCAGAACACGACCCCATCGGAGTCCGTGCCTGCCGTGTGTAGCCTTGCTTTGGTGCGCATTTTTTGTTGTGCCGACCGCTGCCATCTATGTGTCCTTCCCTCTGACCGCTGTCCAGGCGGAAAGGACACATGATGCTTTATGGATTTGAAGATCAGCAGGAAGAACAGGTTAAAGGACCGTTCTTTGTTCGGACAATTAACACCTTTACGGGGAAGCCGGAAATGGTCGAAGTTTCCAAAGAGGTTTACGACGTTTTTCGACGGACGGGCTGGAACATCGAAAACAATGACGATAGTTTCTATGAACATGAAATTCAGCACACCTCAATGTGCAGCAGCGAAAGCGTTCAAGTTGAAAACTTCCATGAGTTTGTATCTAACGAAACTGACCCCGCTGTAATGTGCGAAAAGAAGGAGCGAGCAAAGCTAGCAATGAAAGCCCTAGCTACTCTTTCCCAGAAAGCAAGAAACCGGTTTAGACTACACTATGAATACAGTCTTTCTTATAAGCAAATTGCTCAAATTGAAGGCACAACCGAGAACGCAATAAAAAAATCAATTAAGGCTTCAAGAAGAGCATTAAAAAAATATTTTGAAAAAAACGAAAAATGAGGTACCCAAAATCGCATTATCTTACCCTTTACAAGCGAGAGGAAGATACACCTCCTCTCCCGGAGCTAAAACCTCCGCTTGTATCTTGACAACTAAACATACCTTCAGTAAGTACATCCCCGCTGCTGCTGGCCGATGAGGAGGCAAGCCGATGGAGCAAAACACCCTGGCAAGAGCCAGGCTGTTTTGCTTCGGACCGTTGGCGGTTCCAACGGTATGGCGATGACAGGCAGAGATAGATAATGGTACTTCCGCCTTGCACGCGTCACTGCATGGGGCGGCCTTGAGAGATCCTCAAGGGGGTGAGAATCCCATGATGCGGCCTAACCCGCTGCAGCTTGCTGCATGCCCGGCTCCCGGGGAGATGAGATCAAGTGGGGAGCAAAATCACAAAACGACCAAAAAAACAAAATCAAAAAATCAATCCTGCCCGGTGGTCGCCTATTCCGGCCACCGGGCTTTTCACAATAATACTTCCCGCAAGGGGGGTGAGAGAGGAAAGATAGAATATGGCAAAATCAATTCTGGACATTTTACAGGAATACGCTGCAGAGAACGGCGAGTGCAAATACTGTCAGCGCAGCGGCAAATCCAACGGCAGCGTCAAATGCCTTGCGTGCGAATGCGCCTGCAAGGAGGAATGCGCTGATGCTCTCATCCGCGGCCCGGCACAGCGTCCCATCAAGTATGCATACATCTACTTCAAGGAAAACATGAAGCCCGGAAGCACTAGACCCCGAAAAGACAAGATCGCCATCGAGCTGGAGCCCACATTCAGAAAGCTCAGCTTCTACGATATGAAGAGAGAGTCGCCCGACTCGGTCTTCCGCTGCTGGAATCACGACCGATACAGCGAGCTCCTTCAAATCTTCAATGAATGGGTAAAAGCAGGAATTGACGCTTCTACGGTCAAACGGTTTGAGACGCCGAAAGGCTGGGATGATTGGAGGAAAATGGTTTTCTTTGAGGACAAGGATGTACATTGGCAGGTCCTTATTGAATACAGCAACGGGACCTGCGCCGCATATGTTCATCGCAACGTTCTGTTCCCAAAGGAGCTTCGGCAGATCTATGAGATTGCGCGGAGCATGAATCCCGGGAAATAAGTTCCGCTTTCTGCTTTTTGGGGGTAGACTTTCGACGCAAAAACGTATAGTATGGTACCTGAGGTGAGGAACATATGAGACTGAAGTACCTGATGCCGTTTGCGGCGCTCCTGCTCCTGGCAGGCTGCCAAAAAGAGCCTGCCCTTGCGACAGAGCCAATGCTGCCAACGAATTCGGAAACGGCAATTGTCTCTGATTCTACCGTGTTGACAACGGAAACCGGTCTGCCGGTCTCCTCTGAGACGGTTACGGAAACTGACTCTCCGGAAACGACCCCGACAGAAACAACCGTTGTGACGGAGGCAACGCAAGCGCCAACAGAAACGCCCGGTTCACAGCCAGCGCCGACAGAGCCAACCCATACTGACCCGCCGAAACCAACGGAACCAAAACCCATTGAGCCAAAACCAACTGATCCGCCGAAGCCCACGGAGCCGAAACCTACGGAGCCAAAGCCTACGGACCCGCCGAAGCCGTCTGAGCCTGCCCATGTTCACAGCTATAAGAGCACGGTCATAGCGCCAACCTGCACGGCCAAAGGCTATACGGAGCATAAATGTTCCTGCGGCGACAGCTATAAGGACAGCTATACGGATGCGCTTGGACACAGCATGAAGGAACAAACGGTCGCGGCCACCTGCACAGCCGGAGGCTATACCCAGAGGACCTGCTCCAGATGCGGTGCAACAGAGAAAACAAACACCACTCCCGCCCTGGGGCACGACTACAAAGATACCGTTGTGCCTCCAACTACGACTTCGGAGGGCTATACCGAGCATAAATGCTCCCGCTGCGGCGATAGCTACAGGGACAACTACACCCCGAGGCTCAAGGAAGTCTTCGACATCCAGGCCGTCATGGACTACGGAAACGCTTACGCTCAAAGTTTAGGATTTCGTATCGACAAATCAATGACGATGGATAATTCGAGCTACTATCCAGGGTACAATGGTGGTGGCTACAGTTTGGACTTCTTAAAGCAGGAGGCGGCTGATAATGTCAAATACACATATGACAGTCTCCTCGCTTTCGGCGAAACCATTGATGGGTTCCGTGGCAGAGTGTTGGTCACCTACAATCCGGAAACGGATAAGTACCGAATCGTGTTCCTGTACGGCTAACGCCAGCCCTTCACAATCAACCCAATAATCCCAACCAGGCACGGCACAGCGCCGTGCCTTTTTTATGCTCACAACTAAGGAGGAAAAACCAGTATGAACAAGAAAACCAGGCGTCTTCTTTCTCTGCTTCTGCTGTTCTCGCTGCTGGTAGGCATTCTTCCGCTGACTGGCGCCCTCGGGGCTGCGGCAGCAGAAAATGAACCAACAGCTACAGTGGAGGATTGCGAACTCCCTGTTGTAACGGAAGCAACGCTGGCTACGGCAGAAGAAGAGACGCCGACAGAAACAGAATCAGAGACCGCAGAGCCTCCGGAAGAGCCCACACAGGCAGAGGACCTCGTCGAGGAACCCGATCCAGTTCCGGAGATACCTGCCGCCGAAGAGAACCCAGATCCAGAAGTGGAGACTCCCATAGATGAAGAACCCCCGGAAGCGGAGCCCCATGCACCCCATGCAGAGGAGATCCGGGCCGGAAGCTATGGGCTGCAGATCCCCATGATCCTTTATGGCACCTCGACGTTCGCCGTCTCATTCAAATACCCAAAGGATCCGAGCCAGACAACCTACACAGTTGGCCTTCAAGGGTTCCGTTATCATTATTTAAACGGAAAGATGGCATACTGTTTGGAACCCCAGGCCGGAAGCACAGCTGGAGCGATTTATTCACAAATTGCTGCAGGTGCGGATTTGAATGTATGGGATCAGTACCTCAATGCTGCCCAACGAAACGCGATTGCGCTTGCTTTAGCGTATGGAGCGCCCAACCGCCTGAATAGCTCTAACAGCCTTACAAAGCATGGATATGAAGCAGCCACACAGGTGGTTATCTGGGAACTGATTATCGGCTATCGTAATTCCGTCAAGCCATTTACGAGGTCAAATGCGGGGCTATACAATTTTGTCCTAAATATCTGTAACCCCAACGACAGCACTGGCGCATTAAGAGCTGCTTTCATCAGCGCATATAGTACCCTCGTTTCTGCCATGCAGAATCACGGGGATATCCCGAGTTTCGGATCCAGGCGTTTGGATGTCGCCCCCACACATGAGATGGCGTATGATTCTGCTTCCGGATTATACAAGGTTGTTCTGACCGATACGAATAACGTGATCAACAACGACTTCCCGTATACGAACGGAAATGGTCTTACGTTTTCAAAATCGGGGAACAAGCTGACGGTGACCGCTACAGCAGTTGCCTTGCAGAACGCTCCGGTCAATGTGACATCCGTCGGCAGTAATCCGGACATGGAAAATGCATCTCCGGTTATCTGGGGAACATCAGCCAGCAATCATGATCAGGGCCAAATCCTCTGTCAGATGGCGGAGCCCGACCCAGTGCACTGCTACTTCAAACTCGCGGCACCATCCAAAACCACGCTGACCATTCAAAAGGCCTGTGCAGACGGCAACATCAGCGGGATCACTTTCACGGTGAAAGACAGCGCCGGAAGTACGCTCTTTACTGGCCAGACCGACGCCAACGGCAAGCTGACCGTTCCCAACCTCAACGTGGGCGATACAGTGACTGTTACCGAAACCGTTCCCGAGGATTACGTGTCGGACAATCAGACTCAGACCATCACTCTGACTGTCGGAACCAACTCCTTGACCTTTGTGAACCATCCGGTCGCCCGACTGGAAATCCAAAAGCAGTCAGATGACGGCAACGTGGCTGGTATCACCTTCACCGTCAAGGACAGCGCTGGGGCGGTCCTCTACACAGGGGCTACCGATGCCAACGGCAAGCTGAACGTGGATGGCCTGAACGTAGGCCAGACCATCACCGTGACGGAAACCGTCCCCGAGCATTACGTCGCCGAGAACAGGACCCAGACCGTCACCCTTGTGAAAGGCCTTAACACGTTGACCTTCCGCAACTATCCCGTCGGCGACGGCACCATGCAGAAAACCGCCGAAGACGGGGATGTGGAGGGCTTCTGTTTCCGTCTCTACCGCCACAAGGACAGCTCTGCCGGCATCGCGGGCAAAACCTGGTGCGGCAAATCTGACGCGGACGGCAATATCTACCTGACGGACGGGGAATTCAACGATCTCCCCGGGGAGAGGACCTACACCTTCGCGGATCTGACAGACGGCAAATACTCCCTACGGGAGCTTCTGTCCATGTACGGTGCCGGGGATGTGCAGACCGAAAGCATCGCCATCCAGACCTCGGGTGGGGTAACGGAAGCCTGCAATCTGGTCTTCACTGGGGACACGCTCCATGTGGATGACAACGGAGACGCCTACATTTCAGCGATCCCGCTGACCGGCCTTACCGGGGGCGGTCGGCTGACCATTACCGTCCACAATAAGCCGGTCCTGACGCCCGGAAGCATCACCGTCAAAAAGGTGGATCCCCAGAAGCGGCCCCTTGCAGGAGTTGTTTTTCTGCTGGAATACTCCACCGACAACGGAGCAGCCTGGGCTCCCGTCTTCTCCCGGGATGCGGAAAGCGAGCCTGTCCCCGGAGGCTGCAACTCGGAGGGGCTGACGGACGGCACGCTGACCACCGGCGCAGACGGTCTTGTTGCCTTCACCGGGCTGTTTACAGACCGCAGAGCCATCAGCGTCCGCTACCGGCTGACTGAGATCAAAACCGCTCCCGGCTACAGCCTGCTGACGGAACCCGTCTACGAGGGAACGCTCTCCAAGGATGCAGAGCTGGACCTCAGCTTCACGGTCATCAACGCCCCGGACTACGAAATGCCCATGACCGGCAGTACCGGTTTCCGGGTTGCGGCCCTGGCTGCTGCCCTGGCGGTCTTGTCCGGGACTGTGTTCTGGATTACCAGGCGCAGGAAAATCCACCGCTGATTAACAATTCAAGACGAAGGAGAATTCATCTATGAAAAAGACTATCTCTCTTGCGCTGGTTCTGCTGCTGGCTCTGGCCTGCTTCGCCGGGTGCGCTGACAGAAAGAACACTCCGCCTGAAACGGCAGCTCCCACGACCACCGAGCAGCGCATGACGCCGCCCGAGACCCAGCCCGCCTCTACCGCAACGGACGCTCCCACTACGGAAGAGCCCGCTCCTGCCGAGACGGTTCCGAGCGAAACCACCCCCACTGAGACGGAGCCTGTGGGGGCAGAGCCTGCTGAAACGGATGCTCCGGCAACGGAGCCCACTCCCAACGCCGAAAAGAGGGAGCCCTCCGAGTTGCTGGCTGGCAAGACCATCAACGACGCCGCCATCGTCATCGACGGCGTTCTGTATCAAAGCGAGGACCCCTACTCCAAGATGCTGGAGAACGGCTGGGACTTCAACTTTGCGGACTACCAGGGCGTGGATGAAAACTATGTGCTCAACAAGGACCAGTACGTCTACGCCACCATTCGCCTGCACAACCCGGAGAAATATGGCAGCACCTACAGCACCCCGGATATCACCATCGGGCTGATCAACCTGAACGATACGGCGACAAAAATCAAGGAGTGCTGGATTCACGGGCTCAAGGTCTCCGGCGTGACGGGCTTCCGGCGCTACGAGGACGGCACCTACAATGCCTGCCCCTGCTATGACTTCGAGCTGCCCGGCGGCCTGCGCCGCGGCGATTCCATGGAGACGGTGCTGGCGACCTGGGGCGAACCCACAAACCCGGAGGACACCTACGTGGCGGACGGCGACGGCTATCACTACGAGGTTCTCACCTACGAAGGGGACCACGTGACCTATAAGCTGACAGTCTTCACCAATCCAGACATCGGGCTCCAGGAAGTGGAGATCTCCGATACCCGGAACTGGACCCGCTGAGGAGGTGTTGTAAATGAAAAAAGCAATTGCGATTCTGCTGTCGGCGGCCCTCCTGGCTGCCGCCTTTTCCGGCTGCGTCATCCGCAGCCAGGGAGACAGCCCTGCACAGCCCAGCGCCACCGTTCCGCCCGCATCCACCGCTGCCCAGACCCCTGGCACCACCGGGGGCCAGGCGCAGGAGACGGAAGCCGTGAAGCCCACAGAGCCCGTGAAGCCCACAGAACCCTCCATTCCGAAACGGCTTTCCCAGGAGGAAGAGCTGGCCATCCAATTTGTCACCGCGCTTCACCAGGCAGATTATGATACCGCCCTGAGTCTGCTGTCCTCCTCCGTCTATTCCGACGCTCCGGTCTTCGCAGAGGACATTGAGTGGGCCCTGCCCCGGACGGATTTCAGAGTTCTCAAGGACCTGGACGCCCAGACCGCAGAGTATTCCACCGTCCTGGATCACAACGGGAACGTGCTGGTGACTGTCCGGGATGCCAGTGGCCTGGAAGAGACCGTCACCGTCAGAACCGAAATCCCCACGGATGGTGACGGAAGCCCCAGAGTCAACGGCAGCGGCGATTTCTACCGCACGAAGTTTGGGTTCCGCACACCCGGCAATGTGCAGGTGGAGATTGGCGGCATCGCCATCGACAAGAAGTATATCAAGCAGAAGAATTCTGGGTCCATCAGCATGTACACTGACTGGTCCATTCCCTTCATCGGCATCAAGGACAAGGAGATCCGAATCTACAGCGACTGCTTCGACGCAACGCTGAGCTTCACTCCCAAGGCCTGGTCTGATCCCCAACAGGACGGGGACGTCCGCTTTCTGCCAAACTATCAGGAGGACGATGTGCTCCAGACGGTCCGCACGCTCTGGCAGGACATGTACACCCTGTCACAGAACCCGGAAACCAAGGCCTCGGATCTGTACCCCTACATTGCGGCAGATGCCGCCCCGGATACGGCGCAGATCATTCTGGACGCCTATCGGCAGCTGGATGACAAGGACATCAAAATGACCCAGGCGGTCTTCCGCACGGGCAGCGTTACCTTCTGGGCCAACGACCATTGCCTTGCAGTCAACTTCGGCTATGAATTGACTTGGGGCAGCAGTTATGACATGCGCCGCCTGAGCAGCATCATCCTGTCCCGGGAGGGCGAGACCTGGAAGATCTACCGGGTCACCGACAGCGGGCTCTTCTCCAGCCTCAACTACTTTACCAGTGAGTGGTAAAAGACCGTCATCACAATCAATTCTGAAAACCAACGGAGGTGCTATTACCATGCCTGCCAAGAAAGGCAACTATTTTACGCAAATGGCCCAAAAGGCCAACCAGGCAATCGTCTACGCCAGAATCGACAAGCTCGTCAACAGCGAGGCGACCCACGTCAAAGCCTATGCCACCGTCAACCTGGGCGGCGCCTTTTCCGTCCACGGCGTGAAGGTCGTGGACGGGCAGAAGGGCCTGTTCGTCAAGATGCCCCAGACCTCGTATAAGAAGCACGACGGCACCATGGGCTACCAGGACGTGTTCCATCCCACCACCGCCGACGCCCGGGCTGAAGTGAACGCCCGGGTGCTGGAGGCCTATCAGCAGAAGCTGGCGGAAGATCCCACCCAGGCGGTAGCGTCTCCCGGCAGAAACTTCAACCTGTTGGAGGATGTGGACCCGGATGATCCCTTTGCGGATCTTGGGCCCGAGCCGCCCTTCGACATGGGCATGTAGGCCTATGCAGACCGATACCGGCCGCCGCACACCGTATCGAAGCAGAGACGCTCCCATAGAGCGCTCTGCTTTTTCTATGCCTCCCCGCCCTCAACAGATCTACAAAAAACTATATGGAAAGGACGATTCACTGAATGAAATACAAAATCAAGCGCATTCTCGCCATTGTGATGGCCCTGGCCGTCATCTTCTCCCTCTCCGTCAGCGCTTTCGCTGCCGCCACGCCTGACGCCGTCATCGACTACGGGCGCAAAGGCTCCATCAGCCTCTACAAGTACGACATGACCACCGCCGCCGAAGACGGCGTCTGGAACACCGAGTCCTATGTCTCCACTGGCCTGACAGATGAGGCTGTGGAAGCTGCCCTGAACCCCTACGCCGTGCAGGGCGTGGAGTTCTCCTATCTCCGGGTGGCCGACATCACCACCTTCTCCGGCCTGGTGGACGGCGAAAGCGTCACCAAGATTCTCTACGGCGTCAAGGGTACGGAACAGGATATGGCGTGGCTGACCGCCATCGGCCTTTCCGCGGCGGACGCCTATGCTCCCGCTACTAAGACCGTGGAAGGCACCACCTGGTACTACTACGAGTCCGATACCCTCATCAACGCCCTCCGCAATGCTCTGGCCGCCAACGCCACTACCGTCAAGGACGCACTGGAGGCTGTGGTCAAGAACCAGAGCGGCACCGCCATGCCCGAGACTGACGCTTCCGGCCACAGCGAGGTTCATGATCTCGACCTCGGTCTCTACCTGGTGGTGGAGACCCGCGTCCCCGAGGATGTGGTGAATACCACCGACCCCTTCTTCGCCAGTGTGCCCATGACCACCATTGACGGTACGGCCTGGAATTATGATCTCACGCTTTATCCGAAAAACGCCACCGGTTCTCCCGATCTGGAGAAGACCCTGCGGGAGTCCCAGCCCGATACCGGCAAGAACGACGGCTCCAATGACATTCACGACGGCTACGCCCACACCGGCACCGCCTCCGACGGCGACGTGATCGACTACCAGATCATCTCCCGGCTGCCCGTCATCACTTCCAGGGCCTCCTATCTCACCACCTATACCTTTGTGGATACCCTCTGCAAGGGTGTCACCTACAACAAGAACGACGTGAAGCTGGAGTGGTTCCGGGATGCCGACTGCACCCAGAAGATCACCGAATGGGCCGAGACCGACGAGGATCTCAAGTTCTCTGTCTCCTACGCTGACGGCGCGGATGACGCTGAGGTTATGACCATCGCCATGACCGCCTCCGGCCTGGCGGAGATCAACGCCGCCGCCACCGTCTACGGCAGCGACTCCATCTACAGCGGCTACTCCGAGTGCTATGTCCGCATCACCTATACCGCCACCGTCAACTCCGATGCCTCCGTGGTCTACGGAGACACCGGAAACCCCAATGATGTCACCCTGGAGTGGCGCAGAACCAACACCTCCTACTACGACACCCTGAAGGACTGCTGTCACCTCTACACCTATGGCCTCCAGCTGAACAAACGCTTCAGCGACAACGCCGGTGATTACAGCGAAGTGACCTTTACCATCCGGAATGCCACCGACAGCTACTGGCTCAAGGCGGAGCTGGCCGAGGACGGTCTGTACTACGTCACCGACCATGTTGCCACCGAGGCAGAGGCCACCAGCTTCGTCCCCAATTCCGACAGCGGTGTGCTGATGGTCTGGGGTCTGGAGGACGATGCCTACACCGTCACCGAGACCCACACCGCCCAGGGCTACACCCTGCTGCGGGACTCCATTGAGATCGTCATCACCGCCCGGGAGAGCAACGCCATCTGTGAGATCTGCGGCGCGGCCCTGCTGACCGCCTCCGCCACCGTCAACGGCAAGGCTGTCACCATGCTGGAAAACAACGGCTCCGTCAACGCCCAGGTGCCCCTCACCGTGGTCAACACCAAGGGCCCCGACCTGCCCGTCACCGGCGATGACGGCGTGTGGAAGTACGGCGTCTTCGGAATCCTTCTGATGACCGCCGCTGTGGGTCTGATTGTCCTTGCGATTCGCAAGAAGAAGCCCAGCAAGCAGTAAAAAACGGGGGCACCGTGCCAAAATTTGACGCGGTGCCCTCACTATAGGGGTCCTATATGAGCGTAAAACATTTTGATATCCAGACGGTACTTGCCCGGACAGTGTTGAAAAATATGGCGACGATCTCCGAATCGGAGATCACTACGCATGGGTGTTTTTTGAGGAACTATGCCTCCATTATTCGGAATCGAGTTGTATTTTCAGCTTTCAGATAACGCTTTTGCTTCAAGG
>ODAI014370285.1_pt1 | contig 14911 bp, 14 predicted proteins | sample 1539321 | NCBI WGS metagenome assembly ODAI01 (sample SAMN02144231, study PRJEB22623) | gut metagenome | biome: sheep rumen | host: Ovis aries | place: New Zealand
ATACATTGTGAAAGAGTTTGCCAAGATATAATTGCGAACTTTGATGCAAATGTTAAAAAGTTTTTTACAGAAGCAGACAAAGAAAAAGGTTATATTGAAGTAGCAAATAGAAAGGGAATAATAGAACAATTTCCACTTGTTTCACTTTCAATAGGGGTAGTTGTGTGTGATATTGGAAGATTCCACAATATACTAGAAATAGGAGAAGTTGGAGCACAAGTTAAACATGCTGCAAAATCAGTAATGGGAAGTTGTTATGCAGTTGATAGAAGAAAATAGGTAGTAAAAATGTATGAAACTTGGGAAGAACTAGAAAAATCAATAGAAAATTGTAATAAATGCAAGCTTTGCAAAATGAGACAAAATATTGTATTTGGTGTTGGAAATAAAAATGCTAAGATGATGTTTATTGGGGAAGGACCAGGAGCAGATGAGGATACACAAGGAGAACCTTTTGTGGGAAAAGCTGGACAACTTATGGACAAAGCTTTTATTGGACTTGGAATAAAAAGAGAAGAAGTATATATAGCAAATATTATAAAGTGCAGACCACCTCAAAATAGAGATCCAGAGCAAGACGAAATAAAAGCTTGTATAGACTATTTGAGAAACCAAGTGATGCTTGTAAAGCCAAAAATAATTGTACTTCTTGGAAGAATAGCTATGAATAATATCCTTGGAGAAGAATATAAAATAACAAGAGATAGAGGTAAATGGGTAGAAAAAAATGGTATATTGTATATGCCAACATGGCACCCAGCAGCACTTCTTCGAGATGAAACAAAGAAAATAGAATTTTGGAATGATTTGAAAGAAGCAAAAAGAATGTTAGATGAGCTTGAAAACATATAGAAGCTTTTAACAATAAAGTAGCCGTGCGAAGGAGATGCACTTTTCTTCCGAATACGTGGAGGAAGAAAACGTCCATCTCCGACAGAGCTCGGCGGATATAGGTTTTAAATATTTTTTATCGGAGGTAAAAAATGAAAATACAAGAAATTAAAGAAAAAGCTAGTAGATGTTTAAGTTGTCAAGCGAAGCCTTGTATGAAGCGGATGCCCTTTAAACAATGATATAACACAGTTTATAAAATACATAAAGATGGAAGAATATAAAAAAGCTTATGAAAGTCTACTAGATACTACAATTTGGCAACCAGTGTGCGGAAGAATTTGCCCACACGGAAAGCAATGCCAGGGATCTTGCATAAGAGGAATAAAAGAAAAACCAGTAAGCATAGGAGATTTAGAAGCGTTTATTGGAGATATGGCAATAGATAATAATTGGAAAATAGATATGCTTGAAGAAAAGAAAAACAAAAAAGTTGCAATAATTGGCGGAGGACCATCTGGAATAACAGCAGCTGCATATCTTGCAAGAAGAGGCTTTGACGTAAGCATATATGAAAAACATAAAGAACTTGGGGGACTTCTAGCACACGGAATACCTGATTTTAGATTGCCAAGAGATGTTTTGAACAAGACTATACAAAAAGTTTTGGATTTGGGAGTTAAGGTATATTTAGAAAAAGAGCTAGGGAAAAATCTTAGCCTAGCAGAACTTACAAGAGAATATGATGCTGTTCTTTTAAGCTTTGGAGCAAATATATCTTCTAAAATGAATATTCAAGGAGAAGAATTAAGTGGAATATATGGCGGAAATGAACTTTTAGAAAACGAAAATTATCCTGATTTTGCTGGAAAAAAAGCATGTGTAATAGGCGGTGGAAATACCGCAATGGATGCGGCAAGGACAATTAACAAAATGGGAGCAGAAAAAGTAACAGTAATATATAGAAGAGGAAGAGCACAAATGCCGGCAGAAGACGAAGAAGTAGAAGCTGCAATGCAAGAAGGAGTAGATTTTCTATTCCAAAATAATATTGTCAAAATACTTGGAAAGACACGAGTAGAAAAGATAGAATGTATAAAAACTGAACTTGTAAAAGTAGAAGGAGATAGAGAAAAGCCTGTAAACATAGAAGGAAGCAACTATTTATTAGATATGGATTATGTTATAATGGCACTTGGATCGAAACCTGAAAATGAAATTATAGAAAAAGAGAAACTAGAAAAGAACGAATGGGGATATATAAAAGTTGACGAAAAAAATATGACATCAAGGAAAAAAGTTTTTGCAAGTGGAGATATATCAGGCACAAAATCAACTGTTGCATGGGCTGCAAGATCAGGCAGAGATGCAGCAGAACAAATAGAAAAATATTTAAAAAATTCCGGCTAAGCCGGAATTTTTTAATGTATCATATCATCCATTGTATACATTCCAGCTGATTTTCCAATCATAAACAATGCGGCCTTAACAGCTCCATCGGCAAAGACAGAACGAGAATGACACGTATGCTTTATTTCAAAAGTTTCAAAATTACTGAAAAATTGGACAGTATGTTCTCCAATAATATTTCCACCACGAATAGAAGAAAATCCAATTTCATTATTACTTCTTTTTTGTGATACACTGTGTCTATCAAACACGTAATTCATATTGTTTCCTAAGCTCTCATTTATTTTATTTGCAAGTAAAAGTGCAGTGCCACTTGGTGCATCTTTTTTATTTCTATGATGAGTTTCAGTTATCTCAATATCTGCATCAGAAAGCATAGGAGCAACTTCTTGTAATAACTTACACATGAGATTTATGCTAAAGGACATATTTGCAGATTTAAAGATTGGAATTTCTTTGCTAGATTCTTTTATTATTTCTTCTTCTTCTTTGCTAAAGCCAGTAGTTGCAATGACAATAGGTTTATTGTTCTCTTTGGCATATTTTAAAATTTCCATTGTCATACTAGGATGCGAAAAGTCAATAATAACATCAATATTTTCAGTTATATCTGAAAGCTTTGAGTAAATAGGAAAGCTGGAAGAAAAAACTTCTTCTCTATCAAAGCCACAAATAACTTGTAAATTTTCATTTTCTGCAATTCTTGCAGTTACTTCTTTTCCCATACGACCGAGTTGCACCACTAATTAAAACATTATACATAAACATTCCTCCAAGTTAATTATATTAATTTAAACAGATTATATCACATAAAGAATAAATAACAAAGCATATTGCATAAATTTGCAATAGCTTTGGTTACTGGCTAGTTACAAAAAGTTAAAAGTTATAAAATTAAAAATTAAATTTGCATAAAAATCATTGAATACACATTTAAAATATGATATATTATTATAGTGTAGAATAATCAAAAGGATGTTAGTTTCAAGGAGGCTTTTATGGCAAGAGGAAGAAGATATGATAACGGTTCAAAGTTAAATATAAAAAAAGTAATTGCAGTGATTGTATTTTTAGTGGTAATTGCAATGTTTATTATTGGAATTAGGACATTGCTCACAACTCATACAAAAAGCACATCAGGAAAGATAGAAGCGGTTACATATTACACAATTTATGATAATGGAAAATGGGGTGTTATCAATTCTTACGGAGAAACTGTTATAGAACCAATATATAATGAAATGATAGTAATACCAGACAGCGCAAAGCCAGTATTCATTTGTACTTATGATGTTGATTATTCAAAAGGAACATATAAAGCAAAAGCAATAAATGAAGCTGGAAAAGATATTATGACGGGATATGACAAAGTGGAAACTATTGCAAATTATGATAAAGAGCAAAATCTATGGTATGAAAAAAATGTACTAAAAGTTGAAAAAAATGGAAAGTACGGATTATTAGATTTTTCTGGAAAAGAAATACTTGCGCCAGAATATGACAGCATAGAAGCACTAAAAGGATTGGAAAATAGCTTGATTGTTACAAAAGATGGAAAACTTGGACTTTGTGATAATTCAGGAAATGTGATAATAGAACCAAATTACACAAAGATAGAAAAAATAGAAGACAATTACAAGAATGGATATATTGTAGTCAATTCAGAAGATAAATATGGAATTATTGGTTTTGATAAATCAATTATTTTAGAATGCAATTACGAAGAGATAAAGGGAATTTATGGCGGAAATAATCTATTTATCGTAAAAGTTGATGGAAAATATCAAGCTATAAATAAAGCAGGAGAAGTGGTTTTGCAAGATAAATTTGATGATGCAGAAGCAATAAATGGAAACTATATTGTTGCTATAAAAAATGGCAAATACGGAGTGATAGACGAAAGAGGAGAAACTAAGATAAAATTTGAATATAATGACATAAAACCAGCTGAAAAAAATTATATTGCTAAAAAAGAAGGTAAATATGGAGTATTAGATGCAGATGGAAATGAAAAGATAGCATTTGATTATGAAGATATAAAATATATTCCAGTAGGAGATTTATTTATTGCGGACTATAAAGAAAATGGAAAGGCAACATCTAAAATATTTGATAGTAATTTTGCAGAAAAACTTACAGGAGAAGTTTTAGAAATAAATACAGCAAAGGGATATCTTAGAATAAATATAAATGGAGAATATAAATATTATAATTTCAAATTTGAAGAAAAATCAGCAGATACGTTATTAACTACAAATACATTATTCTTAAAAAGGCAAAATGGTAAATATGGCTTTGTAGATAAAGAAGGAAATGAAGTAGTTGATTTTATCTATGATGATGCAACAGAACAGAATCCAAGTGGGTACGCAGCTGTCAAGAAGAATGGATTATGGGGTGCAATAGATAGTAAAGGAAATGTAGTAATTAAACCAGAGTATAAATTGGACAACAATAAAAAAATAGATTTTATTGGAACTTGGCATTTGTGCGAGGATAGTAATGCTAATTATTACATGGATGTATAAGGCACGCCAAACGCTTCCTGAGTATTGTTTTCAAAAAAATCAAAAATGGTTCAAGAAAGCTAATCTTCGTAGAAATTTTAACTGTTCATAACGGCACCCTTTTGCAAATCTCAGCAAACGATTTCCGCTACAAACAGTAAAAATTTCTAACTTGATTACTTTCAATTCACCATTTTCTCATTTTTTGAAAACAATACTCCCACGTTTGGCTGCACAAACATATTTAAGGAGCAGATATGAAGATTACTTGTGGAACAGATATAATTGAAATTGATAGAGTAAAAAAGGCGATTGAAGATAGTGATGAGGAGTTTCTAAACAGAGTTTTTACTCAAAGTGAAATTGAATATTGTGAGGAAAGAAAAAACGCAAAGTATCAGCATTATGCCGCCCGTTTTGCTTCAAAAGAAGCAATTTTCAAAGCTATTGCAAGTGCATTTGAGAATAAGTACGAGCTTTCTTGGAAGGATGCAGAGATAGTAAATGATGAAGCAGGAAAGCCTTGGGTAAAATTTGTGAATAATAAGCCTGAAAAATTAGAGAGTATAGATATTAGCATTTCACACTGCAAGGAGTTTGCGGTGGCTTATGTAATTGCAGTATGGAAGGATTGAAAATATGAAACTATTTGATACGCACGCTCATTATAATGATGAGGCATTTAACGAAGATAGAGATGAAATAATAAATCAAGTATATAATGCAGGAGTAACTTGTGCAGTTGTAATTGGATATGATTTAGAGCACTCAAAAAAAGCAGTGGAAATAGCAGAAAAGTACGATTTTTTATACGCAGCTGTGCGGAATACATCCGAGCGATATAGCGAAAACAGAGCAAGAAATAGATAAACAAATACAGGAGATAGAAGAACTCGCAAAGAACAAAAAGGTTGTTGCAATAGGAGAAATAGGACTTGATTATCATTGGGAGAAAGACAAAAAAGAGCTTCAAAAATATGCATTTTTGGAACAAATAAAACTTGCAAATAAACTTGGAATGCCAATTGCTATTCATTCAAGAGATGCTATAATGGATACAATAGAAATTTTAAAAGGAGATATAATTCCAAATAAAAAAGGAATTCTACACTGTTGCCAACTAAATAAGGACTTAGTAAAAGCAGGATTAGAAGCAGGATTATATATCTCATTTGCAGGACCAATAACATTTAAAAGCTCAAAGAATGCACCTGAAATAATTGAAATGATACCAGAAGATAGAATACTTATCGAAACAGATTCACCGTATCTTAGCCCAGAACCACATAGAGGACAAAGAAATGATTCTAGAAACGTAAAATATGTAGCAGAAAAAATTGCAGAAGTAAAAGGAAAGACATTAGAAGAAATTGCAGAGGTTACTTACGAAAATGCAAAGAAAATATATGGGATAAAAAATAAATAATATTTTTAAATTTTGACAATTTACATAATGTATAGTATAATTAAATTATCTAAAGTCAGAACACAGTAAAATGACTTCAGAAAAAAACTAATAATTAGTTTTCTGGAGTGCTGTGTAAATCTCCAGATATTATCAGGAGGGAAAAATGGTAGATAAAACTAACAGTTATCTTGGCACAACAAGAGACGGCTATAATGTGTACGATAGAACTGACAGTCATTTCCATCCTGAAGAAGGAATTACAAAAGAACTTCTTAAGAATGGGATTTCTAGAATGTATGCAGACAACTTGCCGTTCAAGAAAAAGGAAATCAAATTTCCTCGACCAATTGGTTACAACACATGCGTAAAAATCACACCTGAAGATGATGTTATCATGGTCTACCGGAAAGGAAGAGAAGGCAAAACCCCTATGGTAAAAGGACGCAAGCCTGAACTTTCCAACATTCTTACTATCATTATTAGGAGAAGTAGAGAAGAGGCTAAGAACTATATTCTTCTTACTGCTTATGTCGGAGGCGGGAGCACAAGAGAACCTTGGGATAGAACTATCCGTTCGGAAGATGAGAGAAAGCAATGTGAGGAATATTGGTCCAATCATGCTTTGATTTATAATCCTAATTTGATTGATGAAAGTAGAATGTAAAAAAGAATCCTGGTTGATATACTTTGTATAATCAACCGAGATTCTTTTCTTATTTTAAATTCCTTATAGCCTCAACTCTTTCAGCAAGGCTTGGATGGGTAGACCAGACACTTGATTTTGTAATTTTTCTATCCCTAAAAGGACTTGCTATATACATGTGAGCTGTTGATTTATTAGCAGAAAGCAATTCATTTGGATCAGCTGATATCTTTTCAAGTGCAGAAATCATTGCATCTGGATTTCTTGTATATTTAACAGATGTTGCATCTGCTAAAAATTCTCTTCTTCTAGAAATAGCAAGCTGGATAAGCTTTCCAAAAATAGGTGCAAGTATTAAAAATACAAGACCAATTAGCATAAATATTGCATTTCCACCATTATCTTTACTACTCGAACTTTTTCTTCCGCCATAAAAGAAAAATCTTGTGAATATATCAGAAAGCATAACTACAAATCCAACCATTACTGTAACAACGCAAGAAAGCCTTATATCATAATTTGCAATGTGAGAAAGCTCGTGACCAATTACTCCTTCAAGCTCGTAATAATCTAATTTATCAAGAAGCCCAGTTGTAACGCAAATTACAGAATGTTCTGGATCACGCCCAGTTGCAAAAGCATTTGGCTGTGCATCTTCTACTATATATAATTTTGGAGTAACTCCAATTCCCGAACTTACAACAAGCCCATCTAAAATATTTATCAATTTTTTATTTTCTTCTGGTGTTGCAGGTCTTGCATTTGACATAGCAAGTACTATTTTGTCACTATTATAATAAGATGCAACAGACGTTATTATAGAAAATGTAAGTGCGATTATAATAGACATATAGCCTAAGTCGAATGCCATGCATATATAGTAAACTATAAGTGTAATCATAATTAAGAATATAGATACAATTACACCAGTTTTTATTTTATTGTTTCGTATATCTTCATACATATATATCAGCTCCTTTTTGTCTAAAAATAAACGTCGCCTTTGCGACGTTTATTTTTACAAGTTAGTTATTTCCGAAATCAACTTTAACGTTTTGTCTAGCTTCAGCAGAATCAACTTCAAATAACTTCTCTTCTGTGAAGTGGAAAAGACTAGCTATAAGGTTAGAAGGGAATGTCATAATTGCTGTATTGTACATTGTTACACTATCATTATAGAATTGTCTTGAATAAGAAATCTTATTTTCAGTGTTTCTTAATTCTTCTTGTAATTCTGCAAAGTTTTGATTTGCTTTTAAATCTGGATAATTTTCAGAAACAGCCATAATAGTTTTTAATGCACCAGATAGTTGATTATCAAGTTCTGCTTTTTGGTCAACTGTTGTAGCATTTGCCCAAGCAGTTCTAAGCTCAGTAACTTTTGCCAAAGTTTCTTTTTCGTGTTCCATATAACCTTTAACTGTGTTTACAAGGTTTGGAATCAGGTCAAATCTTCTTTGTAATTGAACATCGATTTGTCCCCAAGAATTTTTAACCTTCATTCTTTTTGTAACAAGTCCGTTATATGCAAGTATTCCCCATAGAACAATTAAAACTATAATTACAATTGCAATAACCATAATATTTACCTCCATTTAAATTTATTAAACTTACATTGATATAATACCACAAAAGTACAAAAGTTACAACAAAAATATTGAAAAATTCTACAATATATTATAAAATAGTAGTCGAAAAATGTTTCAATTAGAAAAAAGACCATTTTTCATATCACAAAATGCAAAAAACTTTTTATATCAAGTATACCAAATATGACAAAAAATGCACGAAATTAAATGTATACTATATTATATATTTTGTATTAAATCAGCCGTGCGAAGACGTAGCACTTTTTGTCCGAAAACTTGCAGGACAAAAATGTCCTACGTCGTTAGAGCTCGGCGGATCTTTATGCAAAACTATAAAATGGTAATATAAAAAAGTTTATGAGGTGGTAAGGATGTTTCAAAATATAGTAGATGTAGAAAAAGAAGAAAATGCAGTAGAAGAAAATTATAGTAATAATGATAATAAAAAAGAAAATATAAAAAATCTAATTCAAAAATTGTTCAAGAAACAATATATACTTACATATATTATAGCATTTATGCTATCTATGGTTAGTTCTATAAATGGGATTGCTCCATTTGGACTAGCTATCTTTGCTGCGGCTATTTCTAACGCAGTACCAGCAGGTGTAATTTTTATTTTAACACTAATTGGGACAGGCATAGGCTTTGGCTCAAGTGGAGTTTTAACATACATACTTACATCTTTGGTATTTGCGGCAATGGTGCTTATTTTTAAACCTTGGTATGAGGAAGAATATAAAAGTGAGAGAAGAAAACTAGGTAAATATGTACTTATAGCAACAATCTTAGTACAAGTGGTTCAAATGCTATTTAGAGGATTTTTACTATATGATTTGTTCCTAAGTATCATGACAGGAGTTGTGACGTATATCTTTTACAAAATATTTGCAAACTCGCTTATTGTAATTAGTGAATATGATATAAAAACTGCTTTTACAGTGGAAGAAGTAGTTGGTGCAAGTCTAATGCTTAGTGTAGCAACATGTGCTTTTGGAGAGCTTAGTGTATTTGGAATGCAAATAAGAACTGTTTTAAGTATTCTCATTGTTTTAGTTTTAGGATGGAAACAAGGAATATTAATCGGGGCAACATCAGGCGTTACGATTGGTGCGGTTGTTGGAATAATTGGAAATACAGAGCCATCACTTCTAGCAGCTTTTGCACTTTCTGGCATGATTGCAGGAGCTCTAAGTAGATTTGGAAAAATTGGAGTAATAATAGGCTTTATCGCAGGTAATATTCTACTTTCATATGTTACAAATGGAAATACGGTCTCAATTATTTATCTAAAAGAGATACTAGTTGCATCTTTGGGACTTTTACTTGTTCCTAAAAATATACAAATTAATATTGAAGATTTCTTCGATAAAAAACTATATTTACCAGTAACATCAGGACTTGAGCTTGAGAACAATGCAGACACAATATATAAACTAAATACTGTATCAGAGACTATCAATGAAATGTCTAGGACATATAAAAAGGAAAATATAAAAGAGAAAAAAGAATATAACTTGGAAGATAGTAAAAAAGCATTTATTCAAGAAATCGGAGAGAAACTTGAAGGTATGGAAGATAACATACTTTATGAAGAATTCTCAAATGAAGACAAAGAGCTAACTTCAGAAATATTCGATAAACTAGTTGAGAAGGACAGTATAACAAAAGACGATATTGTAAAACTTTTAGAAGAAAAAAATGAGTATGTTCTAGGATTTGAAGACTTTGATACAAATTTAAAGATAGAAGAAGATATAAAAAAAATTGCAAGACTTGTAAATGATACATATAAAATTGGAAAGGTAAATAACCTTTGGAAACAAAAAATAAATGAAAATAAAAAGGTTATTTCAAGTCAATTAGAGGGAGTATCAAAAGTTATTTCAAGTGTTGCAAACTCAATAAATAGTCAGGAATCTGATTTTGAAGAAAAAGAAAAAGAGATAAAAATACTAGGTTCTCAAAAGGGAATTGAAATTTTAGAAGTAAAAATTAAGAAACAAGACAATGGAAGATATATTATAAATATATATACTCCGGCTTGCAAAGAGAACAAAGATTGCAATATAGAAGAGATAGAGAAACTACTTTCAAAAGTATTAAAACAAGATATTGTTCTTCAAAGGAAAATATGTGCAAGAGATGAAGAAAATAATCTTTGCAAACAGATTTATATTTCAAAAGATAAATTTTCTATACAAATCGGTATAGCACATGATAAGAAAAGTGGCTCACCAGTTTCAGGAGATTTTAGTAATCAAACAAAGCTAGATGATGGAAAATACTTGATAGCGTTAAGTGACGGCATGGGAAGCGGAGCTGAAGCAAGAAAGTCTAGTCAAATAGCTGTAAAAATGTTAACAAGAATGCTTGCATCAGGATTTGATAGAGATACATCTATGGAGCTTATAAATAGTAGCATGTACATAAATTCAGCGGAGGATAGCTATGCTACATTAGATGTTGCGATACTTGACCTTTATGCAGGAAATATGGAATTCATGAAGAACGGAGCATGTCCAACTTTCATAAAAAATAAAGGAAATGTTAATATTGTAAAATCAATTTCACTTCCTGCTGGGATACTTGATAAAATAGATTTAGTGGTATATGACAAAGACTTAGCAGATGGTGATATTATTGTAATGTGTACAGATGGAATTTTAGAATCAAATGCAGAGTACGAGAATAAAGAAATTTGGGTAAAAAATCTACTTGAACAAATAGAAACAGACAATGTTCAAAAAATCGCAAATATAATTTTAGATGAGTCGAAGGACAATAACTTGGGAATGCCAAAAGATGATATGACAGTAATTGTTATGAAAGTGAAGAAAACATCTTGATTTTTATTCTTTTTTAATATACAAGATTTTTGGTGAAAAAGGTGGAAAAGAAAAATAAAAATAGTAGAAATTCAAAAAAACGCGAAGATAAAGCTATTTCAGCAAAAAAATTAACTGCTGCAATGGTTTTCATTTTCGCGCTTTTTGTTGTTTTAATAATAAGAATTGGTTGGATACAATTTGTAGAAGGAGCAAGTTTAAAAGAACTTGCATCAAGACAACAAACCTTAAATAAAATAATTAGTCCTAGAAGAGGAACTATATTTGATACAAACGAAAAGCCACTGGCAATTAGTGCAAAGGTTGATACAATAACAATAAATCCATCAAAGTTTATCCTAGACAAAAAGCCAGGAGAGACTATGGCGCTTCAAGAAAAAGTTGCAAAGGGGCTATCGGAAATTTTTGAACTTGACTATGAGACTGTTTTAGGACAAGTAAGAAGTACAAATTCTGTTGAAACAATTATAAAAAAAGTTGAACAAGACTCAGTAGACAAGCTAAAAGAATGGATGCAAGAAAATAAAATAAAGACAGGCATAAATATAGATGAAGATAACAAGAGATATTATCCTTATAATTCGTTAGCAGCACATGTTATAGGTTTTACAGGAACAGATTCTCAAGGACTATATGGAATAGAGAGCAAATGGGATGATGTTCTAAAAGGAACTTCAGGTAAGATTGTAACAACAAAAGATGTTAATGGAAAGGAAATTTCAGATAATGCTCAGCAATACGTAGAAGTAGAAAATGGAAGCAATCTATATTTAACGCTTGATGTAGAAATACAGACAATAGTTGAAAAATACCTAGAACAAGGTGTACACGATAATAACGCAGATGGTGGCAGTGCGATAGTTATGAATCCAAAGAATGGAGACATTCTTGCTATGGCAACATATCCAAGCTATGATTTAAATACACCCTTTACTATAAATACAGATGAGGAAAATTGGGATGAACTCACAAAAGAGGAACAAAATGAAAAACTATTTAATATGTGGTCAGATAGAAATTTCATGAAAACTTATGAGCCTGGTTCTACATTCAAGCTTATTATGGCAGCAACCGCTCTAGAGGAGGATATAACAGAAGTTGATATTGCACATGATTTTAAATGCACGGGTGCTATTCAAGTTTCCGATAGGACAATCAAATGCGCAGGTGGTGCAGTACATGGAATACAAACTTTAAAACAAGCACTTGGAAACTCATGTAATAGTGCATTTATACAACTAGGACAAAGAATAGGAGTAGCAACTTTATACAAATATTTTAGAGCATTTGGATTATTTGAAAAGACAGGGGTTGAAATTACAGGAGAAAGTGGAAGCGTCTTTCATCCAATTGAGAATGTTGGACCTGTAGAACTTGCCACAACATCATTTGGCCAGAGATTTGAAATAACACCACTTCAACTAATTACTGCAGTATCTGCTATTGCAAATGATGGAAAATTAATAAAGCCTAGAATTGTAAAAGAAGTTGAAAATGTATTTAATGGTACTATTACAGAAGTTGAAACAGTGGAGGTAAGACAGGTTGTATCTGAGGAAACTGCAAAGAGTGTTAGAGAAATGATGAAGTATGTCGTAACAGACGGAGGAGGAAGGCACGGAGCAGTACAAGGTTATTCTATAGGAGGTAAAACTGGTACATCTGAACCATCTCCTGGAAGACAGGAAGATGGATATACAGTTTCATTTGTATCTATTGCACCAGTTGAAGACCCAGAGATTGTAATACTTGTTGCAATTTACCATCCAAGAAAAGGTAATCCATATGGAAGTACGGTTGCAGCACCAATAGTTTCAAATATGCTATCAGAAATCTTGCCATATATGGGAATAGCATCAGAAGATTCTGATACTAAAGGAGCAATCACAATTACAGCAAGAACAACAAAAGTGCCAGACGTGACAAATAAGACGCTAACAGAAGCTAGAAAAACATTACAAAATCTTGGATTTAACGTGATAAGTGGTGAAACAAGTAATAGCAACTCTGTACTTGTTACAGAGCAGGTTCCAAGCAAAAACTCAAGTGTAATGGAAGGGGCAACGGTTGTTCTATATACTGAAGAAAATGATGTAAGAACATCAGTTGAAGTTCCAAATCTAATTGATATGAGTTTGTCAGAAGCAAAGACAGCACTTGCACGTAAAAATTTGAATTATATATATTCAGGAAGTGGCAAAGTAAAGAGTCAGAATGTCGCAGAAGGAACAACGGTTGAGCAAGGAACGATTGTTATATTAAAATTAGAGTGATTGAAACTGAAAGATGTAATATATAAAAGTATATAAGAGTAAATATAAAAGAAGGGATATTAAAGAAATATGATAGGATATATTTTAACATTATTAATAAGTATGATACCTGTAATAGAGCTTAGGGGAGCAATTCCAGTTGCTGTTTTTACATTTCATCTAAGTTATGTGGAAGCTTTTATTATAAGTTTCATTGGAAATATTATACCGGTATATTTTATAGTAAAATACATAAGACCAATATTTGATTTGTTAGGAAAAATAAAAATATTCAAAAAATTTATAGATTGGGTAACAGAAAAAGCAAATAAAAAAATAGCAGAGAATAAAAAACTACAAACAGCAACACTCTTAGGAATTTATCTATTTGTTGCAATACCACTTCCAGGAACGGGAGCTTGGACAGGAGCATTAATTGCTAATTTCCTTGATTTGCCTCCTAAAAAAGCTGTTCCACCAATATTTGCTGGAGTATTTACAGCAGGAATAATCATACTTGCAATCACTGCTGCAGCAAACGGAGGAATAAATTATTTATTTAATCATATGTAATAAAAAATGAATAACAAAAATAGTGTCCAAATCTGGACACTATTTTTGTTAGAACTAATCTATTTTTTACTGGATTTTACTACTGAAAATATAATAAGTGCTATTATTGTTACTATGAAAACTATCTCTTTCGGGTCCATTTTTGCAGGCTCTTCCATGATATTCATTGATGCCGGATTTTCATTGATTTCTTCAATTCTGTATTTAATTTGATGAATTAAAGCGCCTTGAAGATGTAGGACTTTATTTGAGAATGATAGACCGGTATTATCACCTATCACGTACTTTTCTGCAAAATATGCAGAGAGGGAAGATGCCATGTAGGGCTCTACTTCTTTTCCAACTTGAATATAGAGCTCATTTTCATTCATCGAATATAGAACTAATAATCCATTTTCAGAGAGATTATACTCTTTAAACAATTCTGCCGAAATTTCTGCTATTTTATGATGATTGAGCTCTTTGATTAATGTGATCACAATCTGAAAGTCATATTCATCATAAAAGCTCCGGGCATTTTCCAGAATCTGTTTTTTTTGATAGTCTTCAATTAAGCCAACATAATCATTCAAATAAAAATCTTCTGTAACTTCTGGAATATCCTGCTTTGACAATGGAATAGATAGTGAATACAATGCCACTAAAATAACGAATGCAAGTAGCAAAGTCTTCTTAAAAAATGCGATTAGTGTCTGTTTCATTAGAAATCCTCCTATAGTATAAAATTATCAATGTACGAACGTATATGTTAGACTAAAAGTGAGAATTTCTAATTTCTCTCACAATTTAGTGAATAAAAAGAAAGTAATTACTTATATAAATATATTTTACCAAATTATCACCCAAAAG
>ODAI012230931.1_pt1 | contig 14910 bp, 15 predicted proteins | sample 1539321 | NCBI WGS metagenome assembly ODAI01 (sample SAMN02144231, study PRJEB22623) | gut metagenome | biome: sheep rumen | host: Ovis aries | place: New Zealand
ACACGGGATAAAACCATAAAGCGTGCAGAGGATATGCACCGGTTTCAAATCTGCGGAGCCCGGCACAAATCATTTTACCAAAATGATTTGTGAGCGCAGCCTAAGTGCGTCCGGTATCAAGCGGACGCACGGTTGCAAGTGTCCGGAGTGCAGCGGAGTATGAAAACGGTATGCATATCCCTGCAGGTAGCGAAGACGGGTTTTATCCCGCGCGGATCTCGGGGATGCCCGGAAATGAATGTGTTGTGTTCACCTGGGGTTAAAGAAAATTGGAAGGGAGGAGAACTATGAAGCTGAATTTTAAGGCATTGTCGAACTACATGGTCGGCATATATGTCATGGCTGTAATAGTATTTTTCATAGTACCGATCCCTTCGATATTGCTTGACGTACTGGTAGCGTTCAATATGTCCATAGCGATGATAGTATTGTTCAATGCATTGTTTGCACCGGACGTACTGCAGATGTCAAGCTTCCCTACGATACTTCTGATGACCACCATCTTCAGAATATCACTGAACGTATCATCGACAAGACTGATACTGGCCCAGGGGGATCCCGGAAAGGTTATCACCAAGTTCGGAGAATTCGTAGGCGGCGGTAATCTGATACTTGGTGCTATCGTATTCATAGTATTGATACTTATACAGTTTTTGGTAATAAATAAAGGTTCCGAGCGTGTATCAGAAGTAACAGCCAGGTTCACGCTGGATGCAATGCCCGGTAAACAGATGGCTATCGATGCCGACTTAAATACCGGTGCCATAACGGATGAAGAAGCAAGGAAGAGAAGAGAGAAGATACAGGAGGAATCCACTTTCTTCGGTTCCATGGACGGTGCTACGAAGTATGTAAAGGGTGATGCGGTAGCGGGCCTTATCATTACACTTATCAACTTCGGCGGCGGTATCGCGATGGGTGTTACAAGCCAGGGACTTACAGCGGCTGAGGCACTGCAGAAATACGGAATGCTGACTATCGGTGACGGTCTGGTAAGCTCCATGCCTTCACTTATGATATCTTTGGCAACAGGTATGCTGGTAACCAAGGTATCAAAGGATTCCGATATCGGAGATATCCTTATATCGCAGCTTTTCTCAATACCCAGGGTATTGTATATGGTCGGTGTGGCCATGATAGTATTGGGTCTTACACCGCTTCCGTGGTTCATATTTTTACCGTTCGGTGCAATGTTTATCGCGGCAGGCAGAAGCATAGAAAAGAAGGTAAAGACCAAGGAGGTCGAAAAGGAAGTCACGACCGAGGAAACGGCTGCGGAGGAGATACGGCGGCCGGAAAATGTTACGCAGCTTCTGCAGGTTGACCAGATCGAGCTTGAATTCGGTTACGGCATAATCCCTCTTGCGGATACTAACCAGGGCGGCGACCTGCTTGACCGAGTAGTACTTATAAGGCGTCAGATAGCTTTGGAACTCGGATGCGTGGTTCCTACGATACGACTGAGGGACAATATACAGCTTAATCCCAATCAGTATGTGATAAAGATAAAGGGTGTACCCGTATCGGACGGCGAGATATTGTTTGATCATTATATGGCCATGAATCCGGGATATGTAGAAGAAGAGATAACAGGTATACCTACATTTGAACCTTCGTTCCATCTGCCTGCGCTGTGGATAACGGAGAGCCAGAGAGAAAGAGCGGAGTCATACGGATATACCGTTGTAGACCCGCCTTCGATCATAGCGACACACCTGACAGAGGTTATAAGACACCATCTGGACGAGCTGCTTACACGTCAGGATGTACAGAACCTCATAAACAATATAAAAGATGCAAACGAGACCTTGGTGAACGAGCTTGTGCCTAAGCTGCTCAGCGTAGGTGAGATACAGAAGGTATTGCAGAATCTGCTGCGTGAGGGCATATCGATAAGAGATCTGGTATCGATATTTGAAACCTTAGCGGATTATGCGGCTACTACACATGATACGGACGTGCTTACGGAATATGTAAGACAGAACCTTAAGCGTGCGATATCTGCCAAGTATTTCCCGAAGGGAGAGAAAAACTCGGTTGTTACACTTGATCCTGCGGTAGAACAGGAGATCATGGCCTCGGTCAAGACTACGGAACAGACGACATACATCAATTATGATCCGGAAAAGACCAAGAAACTCATGGATTCGATCGAGGAACAGGTAAAGACTTTGGAGGATATGGGAAAAAATCCCATCATTGTGACTTCACCAATTGTCAGAATGTACTTCAAACGTCTTACCAGGGATTATTTCCCTGACCTTATAGTAATATCATATTATGAAATTGATTCGGATGTAGAACTTCAATCGGTTGGGATGGTGACAGTTAATTGATAATCAAAAAATTTCAGGGGAATACGGAAACGGAAGCTATAATGAAGGCCAGGGATGAACTGGGCAAGGATGCTATCGTGACTAACGTCAAGCAGATAAAGCCCGGCGGACTCATGCGCCTGTTCAAAAAGCCGACATACGAGATCACGGCGGCACTTGACGAGACTCCGCCGAAGACGGAGCTCTCAAGACGCGAGAGCATAAAAGCTATGTTTAAGGATAATCCCGATATCATATTGGATGATGATAAAAAGGATGCAAAAGAGGACGAAAAGTTCACTTCAAGCTTAAGCGATCCGGCAAAGCTGGAACAGAAGATATCCAATATAGCAATGCTTTTGGAAAAGCAGATGGGTGCGACGGCAAAAGCCGATTCTGAAAAAAAAGACGAGGAAAAGAAGGATACGGCTGAGGAAAAGAATAATGCCTGCCTTCAGCTTATATACAAACAGCTCCTTGAAAACGAGGTGGATGAAAAGTACATCAACCAGCTCATTACCGAGATAGAGCCTGCACTGAAGAAGGACGGCTCGGTGGAAAACATCCTTTCGGGCATTTACCAGAAAATAGTGCTCAAGCTCGGAAAGACCGAGGTCATGGGTGTGACTCAGGGAAAAGCGAGATTTGTATTCTTCATCGGACCTACCGGAGTAGGAAAAACCACTACTATCGCAAAGCTTGCATCAAAGCTCAAGCTTGACAGGAAGCTGAACGTGGCACTGCTTACAGCCGATACATACAGGATAGCGGCAGTGGACCAGTTGAAAACGTATGCGGAGATACTTAATGTTCCGCTTAAAGTAGTGTATTCCGATACCGAGCTTAAAGATGCGTACGAAGAAATGAAGAATTACGATATCGTTCTCATCGATACCGCAGGGCGTTCCCACAGGGACAAACAGCAGCGGGAGGATATCGAAAAGCTTATAAGTGCGGTACCGGCTGAGGAAAGGGATATCTTCCTTGTCTTAAGCATTACGACCAAGTACAGCGATCTTATAAGGATTACGCAAAGCTATTCCGAAATAGCCGAATACAGGCTGATATTTACAAAACTGGATGAAACAGATACTCTCGGAAATATATTTAACGTGAAGCTTTTGACCGGAGCTCCGTTATCATATGCGACATTCGGACAGAAGGTACCGAACGATATTTCAAGGCTTGATGCCCAGATGATCGCAAAACAATTGCTCGGAGGCAGTGACTGATGGATCAGGCCGAACAGCTGAGGATGCTGGTAAACAAACAGCAGGAACAGAAGAAAAAAGAAAGAAAGGTTTCGAGAGTAATAACGGTCACAAGCGGCAAGGGCGGTGTAGGAAAGTCAACACTTACCGTTAATCTTGCCATCCAGCTTTCAAGACTCGGGAAAAAGGTCATCATCCTTGATGCGGATTTCGGATTGGCAAATATAGAGGTAATGCTCGGCATAAGACCTGACTATAATCTTGCCGACCTGATGTTCCGCGGAAAGGAATTAAAGGAGATAATAATCCCCGGTCCGGAAAACATAGGCTTTATTTCCGGAGGTTCGGGCATACAGGAGCTTTCAAGGCTCACAAGGGAACAGGTAGTATATCTGGTGCAGAAGCTTTACGAACTTGATGAGCTGGCAGATATAATCCTTGTAGATACGGGTGCGGGTATTTCCGACTCGGTATTGGAGTTCGTATCGGCCAGCAACGAGGTGTTACTGGTGGCTACTCCGGAGCCCACATCCATTACCGATGCATATGCACTTTTAAAAACACTTAACCGAAGGAGCGGGTTCTCTAAGGAAGATACTGTCTTAAGAATGGTGGCAAACCGTATAAAGGGCAATGAAGAGGGCGAGGCGCTGTATAACAAGCTCGGTATAGTAGTGGAGAAGTTCTTAAATCTTAAGGTAGAATATATGGGAGGCATCCCGGACGATCCGAATTGCGGAAAGGCCATCATGCAGCAGAGTCCGATCACCTTATCGGAGCCGCGCTCGGCTTCGGTAAAGGCTATAGCTTCCATAGCAGCCAAGATCGCGCAGAGTGAAAACGAAACTGTAGACAGGAAAGGAATTTCCCAGCTTTTCAGCCGCTTCCTGAAAAGCATATACAGAAAGAAAAATAAACAGAACAAGGATGCTTAGAACAGTAGTTTAAGGCAGACAAACGGAAGGATAGTTTTATGCTCAGAAAGGTTTTAAAGGTTGGAGACAAAATTGAATTAAAAAGTGTAAATCATCCGAAGTCTTCCGACGGACAGGCAAAGGTATATAAAAGTCAGGTTCTTGATATATTGGATGATTACAGGATGAATATAGCGGTCCCGATAGAGTCGGGTCATTTCGTGCCGCTTGAAGTAGGTGCGACATATGAAATGAGTTTCCTCACGATCTCCGGCCTGTTTATGTGTAAATGTGAGATAAAAAACCGTTTAAAACAGGATAATCTATATTACCTTTCCGTATTGGTGATCTCTGAACTTAAAAGGGATCAGCGCAGACAGTATTTCCGTCTCGAGAAGGTCATGAGGCTGAAATACAGGGTTATATCGGAGCTTGAGGTACGGCTCAGATACTTCATGGAGAAAAAAGCTTACAAGGACGACCGCGAGAAGAGGATCGTGTCCGAAAAGCTTGAGCAGCTTGAGGGAGCGAGTCTCGAAGGGACCATAGTCAATGTAAGCGGAGGCGGTCTGAAATTCGCATCGGATGTAAAACATGAGCACGGGACCGTCATATATGTCAGCTTCAGTCTTGATGAAGGGATAGATATAGAGGCGGAAGCAAGGATCATCGGTGTGGCCGAGGTCGAGAATGTAAGGGGCAGGACAGAATACCGGTGTGAGTTCTCAAAGATAAAGAAAGAGATACGTGAAAAGATAGTCAGGTATGTTTTCAGTGAAGAGAGAAGACAGAGACAGAAGGAAAACGGACTGTGAGCATAAAAAACACGGAAAAAGATAAAAAAATATCACAAAACGGTGACTCTGCACTTATGTGCAGTGAAGAATCTGATATAATAGGAAATACGAAAGAGGAGAAGGCAGAAACCATCCGTCGTCTTGTTGTGATATGTGCATCGACGGGCGGGCCCAAAGCATTACACAAGGTATTGTTTTATCTGCCGGACAACCTGAATGCGCCTGTGCTTATCGTGCAGCATATGCCGAAAGGATTTACCGAATCCTTAGCCGACAGGCTCGGAAAAAAATGCGGCCTTAATGTAAAGGAAGCAGGTGACGGTGATAAGCCTGAAAAAGGAAAGGTATATGTCGCAAAAGGCGGCACCCACATGAAGCTTACAAAATTCAGGAGTACATATAAGATATCTCTTTCGGACGATCCGCCCCAAGGCGGGCTTAAACCCTGTGCCGACCTTCTTTTCGAATCGATAAAGGATATAGGGGTCGATGAAGTTGTGGCTGTGGTCCTTACCGGTATGGGAAGTGACGGGACAGCCGGCATAATGAGCCTTTTGGAAAAGAAAAAGGTGCATGTTATAGCCCAGGATGAACAGACCAGTACTGTTTTCGGCATGCCTTCTAGCATAATCAAAGCAGGAGCTGCGGATGAGATACTGCCGATAGGGAAAATAGCGGATGCAATAGTAAAAGCAGTCGGTACATTTTAAAAAGTGATATCGGTAACCGGTAAGGTTTTAAGAACACACAGACCGGTCAGCAAAGAGGAGGAGCGTATGGACGTCAGCCAATATCTGGAGGTATTTATAGAAGAAGCAAAAGAGCATCTTCAGGCACTTAATGAACATCTTCTTATATTAGAAAAAGAACCGGAAAATGAAAATACCATAAATGAAATATTCCGTGCAGCCCACTCTCTTAAAGGAATGGCCGGTACCATGGGATACAAAAGGATGCAGCGCTTGACCCATGATATGGAGAATGTATTCCAGGAGATAAGGTCGGGCAAGATGAAGGTAAGATCCGAACTTACCGATGTCCTGTTTGAGGGCCTGGATGCGCTGCAGGAATATGTCGATAATATCATCAATACACAGGACGAGGGAACCAATGACAACCAGCCGCTTATCGATGCGCTTGCAAGAGAGCTGGATGTAGGACTTAACGGGGGACAGGAAAAAAAGGAAGCCGAAAAGCCTGCTGCAGCGCCTGAAAAGAAAGAGGCTCCCGCTCCCGAGGCAAAGCCGGAAGATAATGCTTCTAAGGTAAACTATGCGGAGTATGAGAAGACTGCGATACAGGAAGCAGCATCCGAAGGCCTGACGGCTTTCGAGGTACATGTGGATCTGCAGGAAAGCTGTCTGTTAAAGGCAGCCAGGGCTTACCTTGTATTTAAGGCAGTGGAGGAATTCGGTGAGATCATCAAATCGGTTCCGGATGCCCAGATGATAGAGGATGAGAAGTTTGATTTCAGCTTTGTGGTAGTAGTTCTCTCCAATGCCGAGCCTGAAAATATAAGAAAGAGAGTATTAAACGTATCAGAGGTTAAAGAGGCGACTGTGCAGAAGGTTGACTTCGGAAGCGCGGCTCCTGCCGATACTTTAGAAAAAGCCGAGGAAGCCGTAAAGGGAAGTGACGAAAAGGGCGCGGAAGCACCCGCACAGACACCTGCAAAGGCTGCAGCACCCGCCACTGCTCAAAAGAGCGGACAGCAGACGGCAAAGAAGGCTGTTGTTAACCGTTCGGTACGTGTTGATATCGAAAAGCTTGACGACCTGATGAATCTGGTGAGTGAGCTTATCATAGCAAAGAACGGGCTGGCTTCCATATCCGGGGATGATTTTGCAAAGAAGGAAAAGAAGACCATATATAATGAACAGATAGAGTACTTAGAGAGGATCACTTCAAACATCCATCAGAGTGTCATGAAAGTCCGCATGGTACCTATCGAGAGCGTAGTAAACCGCTTCCCGAGAATGATAAGGGATCTTTCCAAGAAGCTTGACAAGCCCATGGAGCTTGTGATGAGCGGTGAAGAGACAGAGCTTGACCGTACGGTTATCGATGAGATAGGCGATCCGCTGATGCATATCTTAAGGAATTCCGCTGACCATGGCTTAGAGAGTGCGGAAAAGAGAAGAGCACTCGGTAAACCCGAGACAGGTCTGATTACGCTTAATGCATTCCAGGAAGGAAACAGCGTCATCATCGAATGCAGTGATGACGGTGCCGGTATCGATACCGAAAAGGTTAAGAAAAAAGCCATAGAAAAGGGTACGATCACAGAAGAACAGGCTGAGACCATGTCGGAAAAGGACTTTATCGATCTGCTCTTTAGACCCAGTTTTTCTACTGCCGAACAGGTATCCGATGTATCCGGCAGAGGTGTAGGACTTGATGTTGTAAAATCAAAGATAGAATCACTGTCCGGTACCGTTGAGTGTAAGACGGTGCTCGGCCAGGGTACCACATTTACCATCAGGCTTCCGCTGACACTTGCCATCATACAGTCACTTATGGTCACCATCGGAGGCGAGAAATATGCCATCCCTCTCGGAAGTATCGATACCATCGAGGATATACCCAGGGAAGAGGTTAAGAAGGTAGAAAAGAAAGAGGTCATAAACTTAAGAGGAAGCGTTATACCTCTTATCAGAATGGCGGAGCTGCTTGACGTACCCGGCGAAAGACCTGAAAAGGATACGGTGACCATGGTAGTGGTCGCAAAGGGTGACAGGAAAGCCGGTCTTGTGGTGGATGAGCTTATAGGGCAGCTTGAGATTGTTATAAAATCCATCGGAAAGTATATCAACAACAGCAAGATGATAAGCGGTGCTACTGTACTCGGCGACGGCGAGGTTGCACTTATCCTCGATGCGAACGCTTTAGTATAAGGGAGGTTTGTTATGGCAGATGCAGCTGACTTCACCAACAATGCTAAACTTACGCAGTATATTGGTGTCATGATAAATAATGAACAATACGGTATAGACATTAGTTTCGTGGATAATATCGTGAGAATGCAGAGGATAACGCGTGTCCCGAAATCCCAGCCTTTCTTTCCGGGAGTCATAAACTTAAGAGGCGAGATTATACCTGTCATGAGTTTAAGAAGAAAATTCGGACTTGAGGATGATGTCTTTACCACTAAGACAAGGATACTTATCCTTAAGCCTGAACCGCAGGCTTCCATAGGATTTATCGTGGATGAGGTAAAAGAAGTTCTTTCACTTTCGGAGGATGATATCGATCATGTATCGAATCCCGATGACAGAAATACATATGTTACCGGAGTGGGAAAGCATGCCAAGGGACTTATATCCATCATGAATGTTCCCGCAGTACTGGCTGAAAAGGAAGCAACCTGAAACCGTTTTAAAGGTGACTTAACAAGAGGGTACGATATGGAAGAGATGAGGATTGAAGAACTGTCCGATACCGAGCTTGACGTATTAAAGGAAATATCGAACATCGGCACCGGAAATGCGGCGACAGCCATTTCCAAGCTGCTTGGCGGCCGGGTGGATATAAAAGTACCGGACATCAGGTTCCTGCAGTTTTCCGAATTGCCTGAGATCATAGGCGGAGCAGAGAATGAAGTGATAGGGATACTTGTTTCGCTCGAAAATGATATTGACGGCATGATGATGTTTGTTATGGACAAACCATCTGCTTCCGTTATCGTTAACAGGATACTTAACCGTGATAATGAGGAGCTTGGGCAGGAAATGTCCGAGATGGAGATATCGGTTTTAAGCGAATTCGGGAATATCATCGCAGGCTCGTATCTTTCGGCAATATCGGGGCTTACCGGTATGGTAGTGAGTCCGAGCGTGCCGGCACTCTCCGATGATATGGCCGGAGCGATCCTTTCGGTTCCTGCTATAGAGTTCGGAAAGATGAGTGACCATGTGCTGCTCATCCAGTCGGAATTCTTAAGTGAATCCGGGCAGGCTAAGGGATTTTTCATACTTGTACCTACGTTAAAAGGTTTTGACAATATTTTTAAAAGATTAGGGCTTAAGAAGAAATAAAATGGGAGAACTGATCAGAGTCGGGATGGCCGACATGAATATCTGCAGAGCTCCCGATAAGATAACGACTTTGGGCTTGGGCTCTTGCATAGGACTGGTTTTATTTGATACCGATACCGCGACATGCGGGCTGATACATATAATGCTTCCGGACAGTTCCATCACAAAAGCCAATTACAATCCGGCAAAATTTGCGGATACGGGCATTACGGAACTGATAAAGAGACTGACGCTAAGCGGTGTGCGTTCCGGTTCGCTGTGTGCAAAAATGGCAGGCGGAGCAAGAATGTTCTCAATGAGCGGAAACGATGTCCAGAGCATCGGGGATAAAAATAAGGAAGCAGTCACGGATATCCTTAAAAAACTTGGGATACCGCTTATTTCCTCCGATTGCGGGGGGACTTACGGAAGGACTATCGAGTTTGATCCTGCGACATTCCGATTAAAGATCAGAGCGATAGGGAAAAATGAGTTGTATATTTAGACAAGGGTACGGAGGAAAGACGTGAAGGACAAGCCGATAGCTGTTATTATAACCCTTACTGCCGGACTTATCGCGTGTGTCTGCTGTATCATAAATAAAGCGGGACTGCTCGGGACGCTTATTACGGTCTTTGTTACGCTGTTCGTATTTATGATAATCGGGCTGATAGTTAATTCGATAGTGGCAAAACAGGACAGAGAAGCGGAAGAACATGCAAAGGATCTAAAAGCAAAAGAGGAAGAAGAAAAGAACAACAAATTAAAGGAAATGTCGGAGCTTTCAGGGGAAGATGAAACTGAAAATGTTTGATCGGTAAAAATGTTATTTACTAACAGGGGGACTACAAAATGGCAGCAACTGACAGAGACAAAATGTGGAGTGAGTACAGCAAACAGAAAACTCCCCAGCTTAGGGAAAAGCTGATAATCGAGTATTCCGGACTGGTAAAAGTGGTTGCGGGTAAGCTCAGCATGTACTTAGGGTACAACGTGGAATATGACGATCTGGTAGGATACGGGGTATTCGGACTGATAGATGCCATCGATAAGTTTGATTACGGTAAAGGAATCAAGTTTGAAACATACGCATCCCTGCGTATAAGGGGTGAGATCCTGGACCAGATCAGAAAGATGGACTGGATCCCGAGGACGGTGAGACAGAAGCAGAAACAGCTTGATATGGCTTACCGTAAGATAGAGGAGAAGACCGGACGTCTCGCCACTGATGAAGAAATAGCCGAGGAACTCGGCATTTCCATGGATGAGCTCTTAAATATGCAGAACGAGACCAAGGTAAGCAATATCATTTCCTTAGATGAATATATGGAACAGGGCGATTCCAAGGTTGAACCTGTTGAGACCAAGGACTATATGCAGCCTGACAGGGTTGTGGAAAAGGAGGAGTTAAAGAAGCTTCTTCTTGAAGTCTTAGAGACGCTTACGGATAAGGAGAAAAAGGTTATCCTGTTGTATTATTATGAGGAAATGACCCTGAAAGAGATAAGCAATGTAATGGATGTATCGGAATCCAGAGTATCACAGCTGCATTCAAAGGCGCTGATCAAGATGAGGCATCGTCTGGGCAACAATATGCAGATGTTCCTCGGATAAGCGGCCTAAGAAGTGCCAACTTAACGGAAGGAAGTGAAGGTTATGACAATGAACGGTTTTTTCCGTCTGATGATAAAAGCAGACGGAACCTATCTTATAGTATACCCCCCTACAGACGGAGGACAGCCTTGTCAGCCTTCTGAGGTACTTCAGTATCTGGACACATATCAGATACCGTACGATAAGATAGCCATATATAATCTGATGAGGACCTTTAACGAGAAGAAGGAGCTTAAGATCACTTCTTCCAATGTTTCAAGGCTTGATGAGACCATGGTTACCGAGTTTACGGAAAACTTTTTGTCGGTTACCGGAAGGTTCTATCCGGAAGTTGAAGGCGGAAAAAAACTTTCAAAAGAAGATATTATATGGCTGTTAAATAACAGGGGAGTAAAATTCGGTATAAAGGAAGATGTGATCGAGGATTACCTTGAACACAGGATGTACTGTACCACTTACACACTTGCGGAAGCTTTGGCTCCCGTAGAGGGTACGGATGCGGAGATCACATATAACTTCAATACCGATCTTTCCAAGAAACCTAAGATGAATGAGGACGGTTCGGTGGATTTCCATCAGCTGGATAACTTAAGCAAGGTCACCAAGGACCAGATCCTTGCCACATTGAAGCCTGCTGTGTACGGAAAACCCGGTACGGATGTACTAGGAAGGCAGATCGCACCCAAAAAGGTAAATGTCCTTTTCTTAAAGCAGTCCAAAAACACCAGGCTTTCGGATGACGGACTCCAGCTGTACTGTAACGTTAACGGTCATGCCGTACTTGCGGACAGGCAGGTATTTGTGTCCGATACTTATGAGATACCCGGAAATGTGGACGTGGCTACGGGAGATGTTGAATATACAGGTAACGTAAAGATTTTGGGCAATGTCAATTCCGGATACAAGGTACATGCCGAGGGCGATGTCATAGTCGATGGTATAGTGGAAGGCGCTGAGATAATCGCCGGTGGCCAGATAGTCTTAAAGCGCGGCATACAGGGCATGAGTAAAGGCGTGTTAAGAGCCGGCGGAAATATCGTGGCTAAGTTTATTGAAAGTGCCGAGGTTGTAGCCGGAGGTTTTATCCAGACCGAATCGATCATGCACAGCAGGGTACAGTCCGGTGCCGAGATCATAGTAAAGGGTAAGAAGGGCTTTATCACCGGCGGTGTCATTAAGGCTTCAAAATTTATCGATGCAAAAACGGCAGGTTCCGTCATGGGCACCCAGACCATCATTGAGGTCGGAGAGAACATGGTCCTCATCGAAGAGGAAAGAACACTGCTTAATGAAAAAAGAGTCATCAAGGAAAATCTTGAAAAATCGGAGAAGGTTATCTTTTATCTTTCAAAGAAGATAAAGGACCGTGAACAGCTGCCTCCGGAAAGGATAATGCAGTTCCAGCAGCTCTCCGTAAGCATCAGCGAGTATAAAAAACGCCTGGCTGAGATAGAGGAGAGGCTGACGGAGATCGATGCTATGCTCAATACCGCGTCAAAGGGATACATCAACGTGGATGATGTAATATATCCCGGATGTAAGGTTACGGTTGCGAATGTTACTACTTATATAAAAACGGAAACAAAGCATTGCTGTCTTGTAAGAGACGGAGCGGATGTCAGAGTGACTGCTTATAAGTAATTTATTTTGGGACTTGTTTTTTCAGGCACAAAAGTATACACTTGCAAAGGGGGGATTTCATGATAACACCTATTGAAATGTATTCTATGGTACCAAAATCCCAGGAAGCCTCGATGCTTCACAGTGCTCAGAATGCCAAACATACCGCACAGCATGAGAGCGGCATGCAGGAAATAGCACGCGAGGTCAGGCAGAATACCCAGCAGATAGTGCACACTACCTCGGCGGAGAATCCCGATTACAGGTATGACGCCAAGGAACAGGGTAACGGAAGCTACTCTTCGGGAGAGAAAAAAAAGAAAAAGAAGGAAAATGGATCGGAGCAGGACCGTGAGAAAAAAGAAGAGAACCACGGCGGCTTTGATATAAGGATTTGAGATTATGGGCGGATTAGAGATTGCTTTATTGATTTTTGCTGTTGTTTTGATCGTAGTCAGTTTTTTTCTGGTGGACAAAAAGGAGCCGGCTCCTTCTACTGTCCCGGTACCGGATATGAAGCAGCTTAATGTGATAAGCGAGCGGGCCATCAAGGACATGAATACCAGTGCCAATAAGCTTATAGAAGGTACACAGGATCAGCTTGAAGCCATATCAAATGACAAGATCATGGCAGTGAATGAGTACTCGGATCAGGTTCTTGCAAAAATCGATACCAATCATAAGGAAACGGTATTTTTGTACCAGATGCTCCAGGATAAGGAGAAGGAATTAAAGGAAACAGCGCAGAGGATGGAGGAACTCCGTATCAGCTGTGAGAAATTTTTGCATGAAAATCCCGAAGTTCCGGATGCGGCAAAGAATACAAAGAGCACCAAGAGTACTCCCGCAAAAGCTGCCAAAAAGGAATATTTTGCAGCTCTCGATGAGCTTTCATCGGCAAATACCCCGGCACCGGCAACCGGCGACAGCGGGGATCGTCCTGCACGAAAGCTTGATATAGGTATGGAAGACTTCAGCTTCGATGATGATACATCGGCTCCTGAACCCGAGCCCGAGACCAAGGGATCAAAGAAAATGAAGTCAAAGGACAGGGCTAAGCAGAGACTTGCAACCGTATCGACTGACGTAAAGCAGAATATGGTGCAGAATGCTCCGGAAAAATCCGAAAAGACCAATGAAGTGATAGCTCTTTATAAAAAGAAGAAATCAGTTATGGAAATTTCTAAACTGCTCAATATGGGACAGGGTGAAGTAAAACTGATCATTGAATTATATTGTAAATAGTCCCGGAGGCAGCAGATGAAACTTAAGTATTATATGAGAGGCGTCGGATGCGGAATCCTTTTTACCTTGTTTATTTTTGTGGTGATAATCATTCCGAATCTGAAGCTTAAGGATAAGATAGAAGAAAATACCGATAATAAAACACAGACGGTGGATGAGAGTGATATAGGAAAGCTTACGGGTCAGACCGGAACGGAAGTGACACCGGATCCCAAGTCGGGTACGGAGCCGTCTCCTGCTAAAGATGCGGATAAGACTCCTACGGAGCAACCTACCGAGATCCCTACGGAGAAGCCGACAGAGAAGCCTACGGCCACTCCTACGGCGACACCTGAGCCTACGGATGAGGTAACTCCTGCACCTACAGAAGAGGTAACGCCTACACCTACAGAGGAAGCAGCTCCTACACCCACGGAAGAGGCCACACCTACACCTACAGAGGAAGCAACACCTACTCCTACGGCGACACCTATACCTACACCTACCGCAACACCGGAGCCTACACCGACTCCTACAGCGGTACCGACACCCACACCTACACCTAAGCCGACCGCGAGTCCGACACCCGTACCCACGGCCACACCTGTGCCTACGGCTACACCTACACCGACTGAAAAGCCGGCGCCTACGGCTACCCCTGTACCGACAAAGACTCCTACAGCTACACCTGAACCTACAAAGAAACCTGATAAGGAAAAGAATAAGACAGTAAGCGTTACGGTAGCAAAGGGTACTACATCCGAGCAGTTTGCACAGGCTATAGAAAAGGCCGGACTTGTAGATAACTGGAATGATTTCAACAAGTATCTTATAAGCAGCGGCTATGCTTACCAGCTGCAGTACGGGACATTCAAGTTAAAGAAGGGCATGAGCTATAAGGAGATAGCGGCAGCCTGCAGCGTATGGCCCGGGAACTGAAAAAAATTTTAAAAATTTCTTGCATTATTAAAATATTTATGTTAGAATCGAAAAGGTCGTGCAGTCTGCATGGCCTTTTACCAATTATTCATACGCCCGATGCACGGTGCAGCATAGGCCTGATTGTTACAAACAGTCTGTTTAAGCTGTCGCAGAATGGGGCGCAAAATTAACCAAATGGAGGACAACAACATGAGCGTAACGTCACTGAAGCAGCGTTTGGAAGCAGGTGTTCATTTCGGACATCAGACCAGACGCTGGAA
>ODAI012742585.1_pt1 | contig 14907 bp, 11 predicted proteins | sample 1539321 | NCBI WGS metagenome assembly ODAI01 (sample SAMN02144231, study PRJEB22623) | gut metagenome | biome: sheep rumen | host: Ovis aries | place: New Zealand
CGGCAGGCGAGGTGAGTTATGAGGCGGTGGTGGCCAGCCAACCCGAGGAGCGCGGCCGCGTGGTGCGGATGGACCTGTGGCTGGTGGGTGGTCCGCTGTCGGGCCGCCGCGTGAAGGCGTCGGTGTTGCGCGACACGGTGGAGCGCCGCTATGAGCGGCTCGCCGTGGGCGACGGTCTCGTGGCCACGTCGGTGCTGCAAGCGCCCAGCCAGTTTTATCCCTCCCGTTTCGACTATCCCCTCTATCTCCGTTGTCACGGCTTCACAGCCACCACGTTGATTCTTCCGGGTGAGTGGAGCAAGGTGGCGGTAGACCTTACCCCGTTGTCACATCTTGAGCGCACGGTGCTCGCGGCGAAGAAGTTCCGGCAGGCCACCCTGCGCCATTATCTCTCCTTGGGGCTCGACGATGACGAGATGGCCGTGGCAGTGGCGATGGCCTTGGGCGACCGCTCGCGCATCACCAACGACCTGCGCGACATCTATTCCATCTCCGGTGCGTCGCATGTGCTGGCGCTCTCAGGTCTCCATTTAGGCATCATCTACGCATTGCTATCATTTTTGCTGCGGGTAGGCCGGCAGCAGTGGCTGCGCGAGATGTTCATCATCCTGGGCATCTGGTCGTATGCCGTATTCACCGGTTTGTCGCCCTCCGTGGTGCGTGCCTCGGCGATGATCACCGTCTTCTCGCTGGCGAGTCTGCTCCACCGTCGCCGCATGTCGCTCAATGCCCTTTCGCTGACGGTCATTGTGATGCTGATGGTCCAGCCGATGAACCTGATGGATGTGGGGTTCCAGATGTCGGTCATGGCGGTGCTCGCCATCCTTGTATGCTACCGCCCCGTCTATCGTCTCATCCCCGCGGAGTTTCTGCAGAGTCATGCCGTGGTGAAGTGGTTATGGGCGATGGCGGTGGTGTCGTGTTGTGCCCAATTGGGTGTGGCACCGCTCACCGCCTATTATTTCGGGCGTTTCTCCGTCTATTTCCTGCTTACCAACTATATTGTCATCCCTTTGGCTATATTACTCCTCTATCTCACCGCCGCCTTGTTCGTCAGTGCGTTGTGCCCGCCGGTGGCGCCTTTCGTCGCCAAGGCGCTGGCCTGTGTGGTGAGTTGCCAGACGCAGGCCGCCCGCTGGGTGGCGTCGCTGCCGGGTGCGAGCATAGAGGGCATCACCCTCAGCCCGCTGCAGTTGGCGATGGTCTATGTGTTGATAGGCGCTCTGTGTGTCGTCGCCTATGAAGTGATGAAGATGAAGAATCTGTTGCGATGAGGCAGGGCATCGCTCCCGTCTTGTCAGGCGCGGCGGCTGGAGTCGAGTTCCTCCTTGAGGAACTTGGCCGTGTATCCCTTTCCTGATGCCGCCACCTCCTCGGGTGTGCCGGTGGCCACCACGCATCCCCCTTTCCTTCCGCCGTCAGGCCCCATATCGATGATATGGTCGGCCAACTTGATGACGTCGAGGTTATGCTCGATGATGACCACGGTGTTGCCGCGGTTGACCAGCCGCTGCAGCACCTCCATGAGGATGCGTATGTCCTCGAAATGCAGTCCGGTGGTAGGCTCGTCGAGGATATAGAGTGTCTTTCCCGTATCGCGTTTCGACAGTTCGGTGGCGAGTTTGACACGCTGGCTCTCACCTCCCGAGAGGGTGGTGGAGGGCTGGCCCAGGCGAATGTATCCCAGTCCTACATCCTGTATGGTCTTGATTTTATGGAGGATGTTGGGTACGTTCTCAAAGAACTCCACCGCCTGGTTGATGGTCATGTCGAGGATGTCGGCAATCGACTTTCCCTTGTATCTCACCTCGAGGGTCTCACGGTTGTAGCGTTTGCCGTGGCACACCTCGCAGGGCACCATCACGTCGGGGAGGAAGTTCATCTCAATGGTCTTGTAGCCGTTGCCGCCACAGTTGTCGCATCGTCCTCCCTTCACGTTGAACGAGAATCGTCCGGGTTTGTATCCCCTGATTTTCGCCTCGGGCAGGTTGACGAAGAGCGAGCGGATATCGCTGAAGACGTTGGTGTAGGTGGCAGGGTTGGACCGGGGCGTCCTGCCGATGGGCGACTGGTCGACGTTGACCACCTTGTCTATCAGTTCCAGTCCCTCGATGCTGTCGTAGGGCAGCGGCCGCTTGAGCGACCTGTAGAAGTGCTGTGAGAGGATGGGCTGCAGTGTCTCGTTGACCAGTGTCGACTTGCCCGAGCCGCTGACACCTGTCACCACGATGAGCACCCCGAGGGGGAAAGAGACGTCGATGCCCCGCAGGTTGTTGCCCTTGGCGCCGCGGATGGTGATGGCCTTTCCGTTGCCTTGGCGTCTCGTCTCAGGGAGAGGGATGTAGCGCAGTCCGCTGAGGTATTCGCTGGTGATGGTGTGCTGAGAGAGCATCTGCTCTGTGGTGCCCTGGAAGACCACCTCGCCGCCTTTCCTGCCCGCCTTGGGTCCGATGTCGACGATATAGTCGGCGGCGAGCATCATTTCTTTGTCATGCTCCACCACGATGACGGTGTTGCCAATGTCGCGCAGTTGCTTGAGACTGGCGATGAGTTTCTGGTTGTCGCGCTGGTGGAGGCCGATGCTCGGTTCGTCGAGGATATAGAGCACGTTGACGAGCTGCGAGCCTATCTGTGTGGCGAGGCGTATGCGCTGGCTCTCGCCTCCAGAGAGCGATGCCGACTGTCTGTTGAGTGACAGATAGTCGAGTCCCACGTCGAGCAGGAACTGCAGTCGTGTGCGGATTTCTTTGAGAATCTCTTTGGCTATCTTGCTCTGCTGGTTGTCGAGGTGCTTTTCTGCCTCGTCGAGCCATTCGCGCAGTTGGATGATGTCGAGGTTGGCGGCCTCAGAGATGTTCTTGTCCCAGATGCGGTAGGAGAGCGATTCGCGGTTGAGGCGCTGACCCTGGCACTCGGGGCACTGGCAGACGGCCATGAACTGGTCGGCCCATTTCTGTCCGCTCGAGCTGTCGTCGTTGTCCATCACCTGCCGCAGGTATTTGATGATGCCGTCGAACCTCACGAAATAGTCGCTTGAGGTGTGGACGAGCTCGCGTGGGATGCGCACGTCGGAGAGTGCTCCGTAGAGCATTTCGGTGAGTGCCTCCTGAGTCACGTCGGTGACGGGAGTCTTCAGTGTCAGTCCATGCTTTTTCAGAATGGCCTCTATCTGCCAGAAAATCATCTGGTTGCGGTATTTGCCGAGCGGGATGATGGCTCCTTCGGCTATCGACAGCTTCTTATCGGGGATGACCTTGTCGAGGTCAATCTCGTTGATATATCCCAGTCCCTTGCAGTAGGGGCATGCCCCTTCGGGAGAGTTGAACGAGAAGCGGTTGGGAGCGGGGGCGGCATAAGAGACGCCCGTGGTGGGGCACATGAGCCGTCGTGAGTAGCTCTTCACGTTGCCGCTGTCCTTGTCAAGTATCATGACGATGCCGTCTCCCTGCCTCATGGCTGTCTCCACGCTTCGCCGGAGCCGTTCGTCGTCGATGCTCTCGCTTTTCACGCGCATCTTGTCTATCACCACTTCGATGTTGTGGTTCTTGTAGCGGTCCACCTTCATCCCCCTCGAGATTTCAGCGATTTCCCCGTCGATGCGGACATACAGGTATCCTTTGCGCCGCATGCTCTCGAAGAGTTCGCGGTAGTGGCCTTTTCGCTGTTTCACGAGAGGCGCGAGGATATAGATGGCGTGCCCGGCATAGTTATCGAGAATCATTTGCTGCACCTTCTCCTCGGTGTATTTCACCATCTTCTCGCCGGTGTGGTAGCTGTAGGCGGTGGCTGCGCGTGCATAGAGCAGTCGCAGATAGTCGTAGATTTCGGTGGTGGTGCCTACGGTGGAGCGAGGGTTCTTGTTGGTGGTCTTCTGCTCGATGCTGATGACCGGGCTGAGGCCTGTGATCTTGTCGACGTCGGGGCGCTCCATCCCGCCGAGGAAGTTGCGGGCATAGGCAGAGAAGGTCTCGATATACCTGCGCTGGCCCTCGGCATAGATGGTGTCGAAAGCCAGTGAGGACTTGCCCGAGCCCGACAGTCCTGTGATGACGGTGAGACTGCCCCGGGGAATCTCTACGTCGATGTTTCTCAGGTTGTGGACTCTTGCCCCCCAGACATTGATTTTCTCGTCCTCGCGTTGCATGGAATCGTATGGTTTGTGGAGGTTGGTCAGTTGGTGGTGTTGGATGAAGTAGACTCGGTCTGCCGGAAGCCCCTGATGAGGTTGACGTCGCGGCGGATGTGATAGTGGCGTCCGTCGGAGCCTTTGGCGGTGACGTCGACGAAGTAGACCCCTCCTTTTGCCGGCTTCCCGTTCCAAGTGCCGTCCCATCCTCCGTTGGGGTCGTGCCATTCATAGACTTTCTGTCCCCACCGGTTGAAGATGATGGCTCTGAACTCCACGAGACTTTGTGCCTTCTTGGGCTTATAGATGTCGTTGGTCTTGTCGTCGTTGGGTGAGAAAGCGTTGGGCATCTCCAGTTTACTGTCGCTGATAGTGACGCTCAGCGCGCCTCTCTCGTTCCAGTATTCATCGGTATAGGCGATGGTATCGTTGCCTTGCGTGAAGATGGCGTAGCACACGATGCGGTGTGTGCCTGCCTTTGTGAATGTGTATTCGGTGTCCTGCTCATAGCGGATGAGGTAGGGCTCATGGTTCTCCTCTTTTTCGCTTTCGAGGGTGAATCGCCACTCGTAATACTCGTTCCAGCCGCCCACGTTCTCCGGATTGGCCTCAAACCGTCCGTAGAGTGGGGCAGAGAAGCCTTTGGTCTCATCCTCGCCCTCCACTGAGCTGGTGTAGGTGGCTATAGGGTCGATGGTGGGTATGTTGTCTTGGGCCCACGCACAATTGATGCACATGAGCAATGTGCAGATGGTGAAGTATATTCTGGTCATTCTCACGGGTTGTTTCTAATGATAACGCAAATTTAATGCAAATCGTGTGAATGACAAAGCGAAAAGTGAAGTTTTTGAGGTTGTGGCTGCCATTTAGAATCTCTACAGACGACAAAGAGCGTCGTGACGGGAGTGGAAGGCGGTGATGTGGATCATTCAAACTTCTCTGCCCATCGGAGGAAGCGTGCCACTCCCTCGTCGCCGAACTTCTTGAGGCTACGCACCGCCTGTTCGAGGGTTTTCGTCTGTTCGGGATGCGATTTGGAGTAGAATTTGTCGGCATAGCAGATGAGCTGTTCCTCGAGAGTCTCAGGGAGCAGGCTGCGGTGGGGGAGGGGGAGCTGCTGGCTCTCGATGTCGGCCAGGGAGAGTCCGGCACCGGTGTGGCGCTCGCACACACGGGCATGGCGCTCACTGCCTTCGGCGCGCATTATGGCCGCGCCGAGGATGCCGTGGCAGATGTAGGGGTGTGTGCCGTGGCAGTGGATGCCCGGTGCGTCGGTCTGGCAGATGCCGATATCGTGCAGCATGGCCGCCTCTTCGATGAACTGCCTGTCGAGCGGCAGTTCGGGATGAGAAACAACCGTCTGTAGCGCTTTTTGCGCTACAGACTGGCTGTGTATGATGAGGAGCCGCCTCAGGGCGTCGTCCTCAGGATAGTATTTGTCGATGACTTTCCAATAGTCCATGTCGAGGCTATTCGGCTTGTGGGCGCTCGATGTAGGCGATGACATCGCCCTTCATCACCTTGCTGCCGCGTTTGGCGTTGATTTCCACCAAGCGTCCTCCGATGGCAGCCGGCACTTCCACAATCTCTCCCCACGGTGCCTGGATGTAGCACAGCTTGTCGCCCTCGGCATACTCTTTGCCGATATAAGGCTCGACAGTGGGGGCGCACTCGCCGTCGCCGTTGAACTCCCAGTAGACCTGTCCTTTGACGGGAGCCACGATGGCATCGGCCTTGGCGTGCTTGAAGGCGGCAATCTGCTCGGGCGACAGTTTGGCACCCAGTCGGGCATCCTTGGCTTTCTGCAGGTCGGCCAAGAAGTTCTTCTTTGCCTGTCCGCTCTTGAAATTGCGGTATTGCTCGGGGTGCATGCCCAGCTCGTAGAGCTCCTCGTCGTCCGGACCGTATTCCCAACCGTTCTCGTCCATCTCCTTCCTGAAGGCGTCGAGGGCATTGGGGATGAGCGTGTGCGGGTCGGAGTCGGTGAACTCCCTGCCCTGCTTGGCGGCCAGTTCCTTGATCTCGGGAGCAATCTCGCCGGGGATGCGTCCGCTCTTGCCGAGCACCATGCCCCACATGGCATCGTCCATCATCACGTAGCGGCCCTTGCCCTGCTCCATGGTGAGGAGGTTGGTGAGCGCGATGTTCTTCACATATTGCGAGAAAGGAGTGACGAGTGGTGGGTAGCCCACCTTCGGCCATACATAAGCCACCTCGTCGAAGAGTTTGACGAGCAGGTCGTCGATGGTGAGCTCGGGCTCTCCCTTCTTGGCGCGGGTCTTGTTGATGATCTGGTGGATGCCTCCGAGGTCGGCCATCATACTGCCCATCATGCCTCCAGGGAGTCCGCATCCCAGCAGGAGCGAGCTCATGTGCTTGTTGCCCGGATTGATGAAGTAGCCGAGCCAGTCGTCGATGAACTCCTGGGTGAGAGAGCGTGCCTTCATGTAGGCCTTCATGTTGATTTCAGCCACCTCGAATCCCTCGTTCTTCAGCATACTCTGCACGGAGATGATGTCGGGGTGCACCTTGCCCCACGACAGCGGTTCGATGGCGGTGTCGATGATGTCGGCGCCGTTGTTGCACACTTCGAGGATGGAGGCCATCGAGAGGCCTGGTCCTGAGTGCCCGTGATATTGGATGATGACGTCGGGGTGCTTGTCCTTGATGGCTTTGGTGAGCGCGCCGAGCATGGCGGGCTGTCCGATGCCTGCCATATCCTTGAGGCAGATCTCGGGTGCGCCTGCAGCGATGAGCTCATCGGCGATGCGGCTGTAGTACTCGACGGTGTGCACGGGCGAGGTGGTGATGCAGAGAGTGGCCTGTGGTGTCATGCCTGCCTCGAGTGCCCACTTGATGCTCGGGATGATGTTGCGGGTGTCGTTGAGACCGCAGAAGATGCGGGGAATGTCGACGCCCTGGGCGTGCTTCACTTTATATTGTAGCTGTCTCACGTCGTCGGGCACAGGATACATGCGGAGCGCGTTGAGGCCGCGGTCGAGCATGTGGGTCTTGATGCCTACCTCGTTGAATGGCTTGCAGAAGGCCCTGACAGCGGCATTTGGGTTCTCGCCTGCCAGCAGGTTGACTTGCTCGAAGGCACCTCCATTGGTCTCGACGCGTGCGAAGCATCCCATGTCGATGATGGCGGGTGCGATGCGCTCCAACTGGTCCTTTCTGGGCTGGAACTTGCCCGAGGACTGCCACATGTCCCTGTATACGAGACTGAATTGGATTTTCTTTTTCATTGTAAACGGTTTAAGTTAAAATTTAAGGCTTTTATTGTGATGGTATTTATAGTGCAAAGATATGCAAAAAAAACAGGAATGGCAAGCGGTGCATAGATTTTTTCTCGCAAGACTTGCTATTTTCCTGTTTCTTGCGTGTCTGGGTGCCTGAGACGTGCCTTTAGAGGCTCAGAAACCGTAGATTTCCTTGAGGGCGTTCATCAGCCGTTCGCCGCGCAGGTTGCTGTCCACGATGCGTCCCTCGCCGTCGAGCAGCACGTTGGTCGGGATGGCTGATACGCCGTAGGCGTCAGAGGCTGCGCTCTGCCATCCTTTCAGGTCGGAGATCTGCGGCCACTCCATGCCCATGTTTTTCACGGCCGCCTTCCATGGCTCCTCCTTGCTGTCGAACGACACGCCGACAATCTCGTAGCCTTTGCTGTGGTATTTCACATAGCTGGCCACCACGTTGGGCATCTCTTGTCTGCAAGGCCCGCACCAACTGGCCCAGAAGTCTACGAGCACGTAGTTGCCTTTGCCGCACCAGTCGCTCAGGTGGCGCATGTTGCCCTCCAGGTCTTTCATCGCCAAGTCGGTAAACATCCGTCCTTTCTGCCGTTTCTGCAGGCCGGCGGCAATCATCTTCACCGTGTGCATCCGCGGATGGCTCATATAGGGCGCTTTCTCGTCGAGCCACGGCGCCACCTGCTCGTAGTCCATCTCCATCACCATGTCGGGGAGGAAGGCGGCGGGCACCATCGTGCCGGCATAGGGCTTGAGGAGCTGGCATCGGCGTTCTGTCCGCGACAACATCAGTTCGGCTATCTGCTCTTGCTTCTCCTTCTGGTCGTAGCCCGACTCCTGTGTGAGCCACTGAAACTTTTTCATGATGGCCTGGTCGAGCGAGTCGAGCGACCGGTCGCAGCGGTTGGTCATTTCGTTGAGGGCGGAGCCTTTCACCGTATGCGCGACGAGGTCGACGGTCACGGGCTCTCCGTCGACAAAGACAGGGGTGTAGTAGTCTCTCCCGCCCACGCCGAAGAGTTCGTTGACCGCTGCGGGGATGGTGGTGGTGAATTTGCCTTCGCGGACAGGCACCCTGGCGACGGGAGCTCCCGAGGTGAGGTCGAACACCATGACAGAGTCGACCCCTGGCAAGGCCGTGCCGCTGAGTTCCAGTCTCACTTGTGCGGAAGCCATGACAGAGATAGCCAGCAGTGTCAATGTGGTTGTGAGTCTTCTCATTATTATTGCTGTTCTTTGGTTTTTGTTATTGCTATTTGGTTTTTCAACATTTTCTTTCTTTTGTTTTTCAACGCAAAAATAATATTTTTATTTTATTTATAGGTTTTATGAAGGAAAAAGTGTACCTTTGCAGCCGATTTTTTCACATAGAGTGCTTGGTAACCTCTTAAAAAACAAGAAAATGGTAAAAGAAACTAACAAAGTGAGCGTGCTGTTCATGTTTTTCGGTATGCTCTTCACGGTTTGCCTCATTACGGCCAACCTTTTGGGAACAAAACAGATAGCCTTAGGGCCTATCAGCGTGACAGGAGGACTGATTATTTTCCCGGTATCCTACATCATCAACGACTGCGTCTGTGAGGTTTGGGGCTACAGCAAGGCCCGCCTTCTCATCTGGACGGGATTCTTGATGAATTTCTTCTTCGTCTCGGTGTGCGCCCTTTGCGATGCCATCCCCGGTGCTCCTTATTGGAACAACGAGGCGGGTTTTCATGCCATCTTCGGACTGGCGCCTCGCATTGCCGCCGCCTCGTTCATGGCTTTCCTCGCTGGCAGCTTCATCAACGCCTACGTGATGAGCCGGATGAAGGTGAAGTCGAATGGCAGGTTCTTCTCGTTCCGTGCCATCGCCAGCACGGTGTTCGGTGAGAGCGCCGACTCTCTCATCTTCTTCCCTCTTGCCTTCTATGGAGTCATCCCCACCAGGGAGTTGCCCATCCTCATGCTGTGGCAGGTGGTGCTCAAGACAGCCTACGAGGTGGTGGCGCTGCCCGTCACCTACCGTGTGGTGAACTTCGTGAAGCGCCATGAGGGAGAAGACGTCTACGACAAGAACATCAGTTACGATATTTTCAGGCTTAACTAAACAGAAAGTTTTATGGAAGATACCCGCAAAGACGAGGGACTGAAGTCTCTCGGTGCACCATCACGATATGCCACCGACTACGCGCCTGAGGTGCTCGAGACGTTCGAGAACAAGCATCAGGAGAACGACTATTGGGTGAGGTTCAACTGCCCGGAGTTCACCACGCTGTGCCCCATCACGGGCCAGCCCGACTTCGCGGAGATCATCATCAGTTATATTCCCGCGAAACGGATGGTGGAGAGCAAGAGTCTCAAGCTCTATCTCTTCAGTTTCCGCAATCATGGTGATTTTCATGAGGACTGTGTCAACATCATCATGAAGGACCTTATCCGCTTGATGGAGCCGAAATATATAGAGGTGACGGGACTGTTTACGCCCCGCGGCGGCATCAGCATCCATCCCTATGCCAACTACGGCATCCCCGGGACGAAATATGAGCGTCTGGCGGAGCAGCGGATGGCTCTCCACTGAACCGCCAGACATTCAGGCCATGCCCCTTGTCGGCATGGCCGCCGTTGAGTTGTGTCTCTCGAAGTGTTTATCGGGCGTTGGTCTCCGTCGTGTCGGGCTTGAGCTTGAAGGCTTGCACATGGTCGGCGAATTGCAGCACCATGGTGTCGCGTCTGAGCCTGATAAACTCTGCGGTGTCGTTTTTCAGTTCGATGGTGTCGCGTCCGGCGATGCCGATACCTCCATAGGTGAAGATGATGTGCCCGTTGTGGATATGCCATTCCGTGTAGCGTTTCATCGGCGGATAGACCACGGGTGTGCTGGCATCGAGCGATGACGTGCGTGGCGGTCCGCCTTCGGTCTTCACCGTGAAGTCGCGCTTCAGGGTGTAGATATATTCTCGCGGCACCATATAAGTCTGGATCATGGAGTCGAAACGGGCGCGTCTCTCCTTGGAAATCTCTTGCGTCGCCTCCTTTTCGTTGACAGGGATGCGATGGCGCGCCTCGGGCAGTTGCTCGTAATACCATGTGCCCTTCACCTGCTCAAGGTTGATGCTCATGAGCACTTCGCCAGGGTTCTCGGGGTTGACCAGCACGGCTATTTTGTCGCCGATGCTCGGCCGTCCGAAGACCTTGTGCTGTCGCCGCGCCTCTATGATACTGTAGTTGACAGGGTCGCCGCCCGAGTCGGGCAGCAGCACCAGCAGGGTGTCGTTGCAGCCGTCGCAGGCCAGTCCGTAGATCATGGAGTCGCCCTCGGCCACATAGCTCATCGTGTTGATGAGGGTGGTCGTTTCCTCCTCTTGTTGTTTGGCCGTCTTGCTGCATGCCAGCATGAGCGCCGCCACGGGCAGCAGGCAGAGTAAGGATTTCTTATTGATCATGCTTTTCCTTGTTTTCAGATGACTTGTGACAACAGCCATGCCATGTAGGCTGCGAAGAAGCCTGTAAGCACGGAACCTTCCCATCGCTCCACCTTGAATTTCGTGAACGAGAAGAGCCAGAGCAGCAGCATGCTGAAGGCCATCACTCCGAAGTCGATCAGGGTGATGCCTTCGATGTTCATCGGATGGATGAGTCCCGTGATGCCGATGATCATCAGCACGTTGTAGACATTGCTGCCGATGACGTTGCCGATGGCGATGGCACTCTGGCCTTTGCGCGCAGCCACCACGCTCGTGGCCAGTTCGGGGAGTGAGGTGCCGCCGGCCACGATGGTGAGACCGATGACCGCTTGCGAGACACCCAGTTGCTCGGCCACTTTCGTGGCGCTGTCGACAAAGAGGTTGGAGCCGAGGATGAGGCATGCCAGGCCTAATAAGACGAGTCCGACAGCCACAAGCGGGCTGAGCTTCTTGTCTTCGGCACTCTCCTCTTCCTTGCCCTTGCGGGCCTGATAGAGTGTATAGAGGATAAATGCGATGAATGCCGCGGTGAGGATGGCGGCGTCGACGCGTGAGATGGTGCTGTCGAGACAGAGGGCGGCCAGCGCTACCGATGCCAACATGGCCCAGGGCATGTCTTTCTTCACCGTGGAGCGGAGGATGACGATAGGTGTGACCATGGCGGCCACGCCTACGATGAGCAGCGTATTGAAGATGTTGCTTCCCACCACGTTGCCCACGGCAAGGTCGGGTGTGCCTTTGAGTGCCGACATGAGGCTGACGAAAAACTCAGGCATGGAGGTGCCCATGGCCACGATGGTGAGTCCGATGATGATCTGGGGGATGCGTAGGCGCTGGGCGATGGCCACGGCGCCGTCGGTCATTCTGTCGGCACCCCATATCACGAGTGCCACGCCCACCACAATAAATAGAATGTTGAGTAGCATATCAGTTGCTTTGAAAACAGGTTGTTTGTTCTTTTTCCTTTTGTTCTTTTTCCTTTTTGTTCTTGTGCCTGGACCGTGCCGCTGTCGTCAGAGGTCCTGCCGCGGCGCGTCAAACAATGGGGCCACGAGCGCGCACACAGCCTCGAGTCCACGTTGGTCGTCGGCGTCGAAAGCGGACAGACTGGTGGAGTCGATGTCGAGCACGGCGCGCACAACGCCCTCGCTGTCGCACACCGGCACGACAATCTCTGAGCGCGAGAGCGATGAGCAGGCGATATGTCCGGGAAACTGCTCCACGTCGTCGACGATGATGGTGGCTGCCTTCTGCCACGCCGTGCCGCACACTCCCCGTCCCCGCTTGATGCGGTAGCAGGCAATGGTGCCTTGGAAGGGGCCGAGCAGCAGTTCGTCGCCGCTGACCAGATAGAAACCTACCCAGAAAAACCGCTCACCGAAGGCCGTGCGCAGTGCCGCTGTCACATTGGCCAGCACGCCCGTGGTGTTCGATTCTCCTTTGATGAGACTCTCTATCTGCGGGAGGATATCATCGTAGGCCTCCCTCCGTGTGGCTCTCTCGCCACTGCCGGGTGTGAAAATGTCGGATGTCATGGTTGCAAACATGAATTAGATGTATAAAAAACGTAAAACCTCATCATTTATTTTAGAAAATGCTTTTTTTTGCTTTGGATACAATAATAATTTGACAAAATGTTTTACATTCGGATGAAAATGAGTAATTTTGCAACAGATTTTATCTAAAATCCCAACTATTATGTCAAAACAAAAGAGATTTATCCTTCAAGAGAGCGAGATTCCCACACAATGGTACAACATCCAGGCCGAGATGCCCAACAAGCCGCTGCCCCCCCTGCATCCGGGCACCAAGCAGCCGTTGAGTGCTGAAGACCTGGCTCATATTTTCAGCCTGGAGTGTTCTAAGCAGGAACTGGACACCGAGCATGCCTGGATCGACATCCCCGAGCCCGTGCTCGACATGTATAAATACTACCGTGCCACACCCCTCGTGCGTGCCTATGCCCTGGAAGAGGCTCTGGGCACCCCTGCCCATATCTATTTCAAGAATGAGAGCGTGAATCCGCTCGGTTCGCACAAAGTCAACTCGGCGCTGCCCCAGTGCTACTACTGCAAGCAGGAAGGCACCACCAACGTCACCACAGAGACCGGTGCCGGACAGTGGGGATCCGCCCTGAGTTATGCCGCCAAGGTGTTCGGCCTTGAGAGCGCCGTCTATCAGGTGAAAATCTCGATGAAGCAGAAACCTTACCGCGCGCTCATCATGCGCACCTTCGGTTCCACCGTCGAAGGCTCGCCTTCGATGTCGACAAGGGCCGGCAAGGACATCATCACTCGCGACCCGGGGCACATGGGCTCTTTGGGCACCGCCATCTCCGAAGCCGTGGAGCTGGCCACCACCACACCCAACTGTAAGTACACCCTCGGTTCGGTGCTCAACCATGTGTCGCTCCATCAGTCGATTATCGGCCTTGAGGCAGAGAAGCAGATGGAGATGGCCGGCGAGTATCCCGACAAGGTGATTGCCTGCTTCGGTGGCGGCTCCAATTTCGGCGGTATCGCCTTCCCCTTCATGAGGCACAACTTCACCGGCGAGCGCCACACTGAGTTCATCGCCGCCGAGCCTAACAGTTGTCCGAAACTCACCCGAGGCGTCTTCGACTACGATTTCGGCGATGAGGCAGGCTACACCCCGCTGCTGCCTATGTATACGTTGGGCCATGACTTCAAGCCTGCCAACATCCATGCCGGCGGACTCCGCTACCATGGTGCCGGCATGATTGTCAGCCAGCTCATCAAAGACGGTTTTATGCGTGGTGTCGACATCCCGCAGCTTGAGACCTTCGAGGCAGGCATTCTCTTCAGCCGCACCGAGGGCATTATCCCCGCTCCCGAAAGCTGCCACGCCATCGCCGCCACTATCCGCGAGGCTCTCAAGTGCAAGGAGACAGGCGAGGAGCAGGTGCTGCTCTTCAACCTCAGCGGCCACGGTCTCATCGACATGACCGCCTACGACCAGTATCTCAACGGCGACCTGCGCAACTATGACCTCACCGACGAGGAGTTGGCCAAGGGCATGGAGCGTCTGCCGCACCTGATTTAGTCGCTTTTTCCAACTTCCGCATTCCTTCCCGCGTGGGAGCACATACAGCCAAGGGGGCATGTCATGACGGGCATGCCCTCTTTTTGCGCCCCGACATCAGGAAACCTCTGTGACGGACGCCTGGTCATGCGCCGCCTGTTTTCATGTTTTTCCCGAGAACCTGCCGATATGGCGAATTGAATTCGTGGCACAACTTTTCCCTATTCCTTTGCTGTTTGAGAAAATATCACTAATTTTGCAGCAAATTACAAAAACCAACAAACACAAACGTAAAATGTATAGGACGAATACTTGCGGAGAGTTGAGACTCTCCGATGCAGGAAAGCAGGTCACCCTCGCCGGATGGGTGCAGCGAAGCCGAAAGATGGGCGCTATGACCTTCATCGACTTGCGCGACAGGTACGGCATCACCCAACTGGTGTTCAACACCGACACGGACGAGGAGCTTTGTGAGCGTGCCAACAAACTGGGACGTGAGTACTGCATACAGGTGACGGGCCAGGTGAGTGAGCGGGAGAGCAAGAATCCCAAGATGCCCACCGGCGACATCGAGATCATCGCCTCCGGGCTTTGTGTGCTCAGCGAGAGCGCCACACCCCCGTTCACCATTGAAGACAAGACCGACGGCGGCGACGACATCCGCATGAGATACCGTTACCTCGACCTGCGCCGCAGCGTGGTGAGGCGCAATCTGGAGTTGCGTCACAAGATGACCATCGCTATCCGCAACTTCCTCGACTCCAAAGACTTCATCGAGGTGGAGACACCTATCCTCATCGGCAGTACGCCGGAGGGTGCCCGCGACTTCGTGGTGCCCTCGCGCATGAATCCCGGACAGTTCTATGCCCTGCCGCAGAGTCCGCAGACCCTGAAGCAGCTGCTCATGGTGAGCGGTTTCGACCGCTATTTCCAGATAGCCAAGTGCGTCCGCGACGAGGGCCTGCGCGCCGACCGCCAGCCGGAGTTCACGCAGATCGACTGCGAGATGAGTTTCGTCGACCAGGAGGATGTCATCTCCCTCTTC
>ODAI013359293.1_pt1 | contig 14907 bp, 9 predicted proteins | sample 1539321 | NCBI WGS metagenome assembly ODAI01 (sample SAMN02144231, study PRJEB22623) | gut metagenome | biome: sheep rumen | host: Ovis aries | place: New Zealand
AAGTCCGGGATCATCTGCGACTACTGCCACCAGTCCGCCGGTGCATCCGATATAGGAGAAAGAATACAGCGCATATGCCGCCACATTCAGTCCCACCATTTTCATTGTGCAGCAGGAACTCACGGCGCTGATGGAAGCGCCGATCGCGACCTCCGCCGCAACCTTCTCATTGGGAGCCCACTCCGCGTAGACCTCGGGATATTTCACCAGTTCCTCGCTGATCTCTGTGCTGGGCGTGCCGGGATAAGCGGACGAGACCTTGGCGCCGGCCTCCCACACGCCTCTGGCAATTGCCGCATTGCCGAGCATCATTTTCTTCTCACTCATTTCAAACTCCTCATATATATTCTTCAACTTTAATTATTCGCCGAATCTTGCCCTGGCTCTCTGGAGATCATATTCGTCATCGATCTCGCACCACATCTCCTCGGGGACCTCCACGACCCTGAAGTCGCACTCACGGTAATAGATCAGGCTGCCCAGGACCTTCTCATAATAGCTGTTCTCGCCCATGCATTCCACATACCAGCGGATCAGGGGCATGTACTTGTTCTTCACGAAATCCTTCGTGAACTTGTACATGTTGACCGTCTTGCGGGTCGGCTTATAGTTGAAGTTATCTCCCTGCCATTTCCCCAGGATCAATTCCATTGCCTTGTTTCCGTCGACGCGGATCACGGTGCCGTCCATGGTGATCGGATTGAACGGGCTGACCAAAATAGAGCAGTCCCCTTCTCCCTTCATCAGCGCCTCGAGCATCTCCTTGTGATAGTAGATATCACATTCCAGCATCAGCATGTCATCATCGCAGAACTCCGCCGCTTTGTACAATGAGACCACGTTGTTTGTTTCCAGATATCTCTCGTTTTCAAAATAGCGGACGGGAACGCCGTTCCATTCATTTCCGATATGCTCTTTAATATAATCCGCCATATGGCCGACCACAATCCCGATCTCTGAGATTCCCAGCGCCGTTACGTTGTTCAGCGCGTTGCACAGAAGCGGCGTGCCGTTCACTTCCACCATGGATTTGGGGATCCTGTTTGTGATCGGCTGAAGTCTCTTTCCAAACCCCGCTGCCAGAATTAACGCTTTCATCTGTAAAACCTCCTTAATCAAGCTTTTATACTCAAGCTTCCTAAATCAAAACTTTCCTTAAATCAAAACCTCCCCAAACCGCTTCGGATCCGGGGAGGAAACATCTTTCCTGCTGCTGTCAGCTAGTTCCGGCAAAAAACATCACATAAGAGCTCTTTATCAATCGATTCTTACGATCCAGCCTTCCGGAGCCTCGATCCTGCCCATCTGGATACCGGTCAGCGTATCATACAGCTTCTGCATGACAGGGCCCATCTTCTCCATGCCGTTCGAGAATTCGATCTCCTTGCCGTGGTCATTGATCTTGCCGATCGGGGAGATGACCGCTGCCGTTCCGCACAGGCCGCACTCCTTGAATTCGCCCTTCTCCACATCAGCGAGGAGAACTTCTCTCTCGACCACCTTCATGCCCAGATAATGCTCTGCAACGTAGTGGATCGAGCGGCGGGTGATGGAAGGAAGAATACTGTCGGAAGCGGGAATGACCAGTGTATTGTCCTGATCCACCAGAAGGATATTGGCGCCGCCGGTCTCCTCCAGTTTGGTCCTGGTCGCGGGATCCAGATAAATATTCTCCGCAAAGCCTTCCTTATGGGCATCTACGATCGCATGCAGGCTCATCGCATAGTTGAGGCCCGCCTTGATGTGGCCGGTTCCTCTGGGAGCCGCGCGGTCAAAGTCGCTGACACGGACTACGATCGGCTTTGCGCCGCCCTTGAAGTAAGGGCCGACAGGTGTCGTGAAAATGCGGAACATATAGTCATCCGCAGGCTTAACGCCGATGACGGGGCTGATTCCGAACATATAGGGACGGATATAGAGAGTAGCACCCGTGCCGTACGGAGGCACCCATGCCTCGTTCGCCCTGACGGTGGCCTTGACGGCCTCCACAAATCTGTCAACCGGGAAAGGAGGCATCTCAAGACGAAGCGCCGAGTCGTACATTCTCTGTGCGTTGAGATCGGGGCGGAAACATACGATGTGTCCGTCTTCCGTCTCATAGGCTTTGAGTCCCTCGAAAACTGACTGGGAATACTGAAGAACGCCCGCGTCCTCACTCATGACGATCTTGTCATCCGAGATCAATGCGCCGTCATCCCACTTGCCATCCTGATACATGGATACGTATCTCTTATCTGTCACATGATAGCTGAATCCGAGGTTTGCCCAATCAATGTCTTTCTTAGCAACCATTCCTGTGTCCTCCTGCTTCTTTCAATGATTTTATATAATTCATCACTTTAACGTGGTGCATTTCCCGAACAATTATATTACTATACTGACGATTTTTCCAGTACAAATATGAATTTTTCTTAATACTGCTGTTGAAATCTTTTCATATTACGGATCGCGCAGCGCACAAATACCTACCAGACCGGGTCCTGTATTGATGGCGAGCGTGGCATTGATCTGCTTCACAAAGAGAATTTCCTTGCTGGTCAGCTGCGTCTCCACCATCTCCAGCATCCTTCCGGCTTCCTCGTTGGCATCGCCGTGTCCGATAATGATCCAGCAGTGGTGTCCCCTGCAGAACTGCAGCATTTCGTTCAGCAGCTTCTTCTTGCCCTGCTTCGCTCCGCGGATCAGTCCCACCGTATAGTAGATCCCGTCCTCATTACAGGAAATGATGGGCTTGAGGCTCAGGACTTCTCCCACAACGGACGTCACCTTGCCGATGCGCCCGCCCTTTTTGAGATATTTGAGCGTGTCCATGTAGAACATGACCTTGGAATCATAGATCTTGTTCTGAAGGCCCGTCTTTACTTCCTCAAATGACCATCCGTTTTCCAGCTTGGTCGCCGCCCAGATCGCCCAGATCCCGGAGGCAACGGAAATATTCTTCGTGTCGAACACGAAGACCTCCAGCTCGTCCTGCTGCTCCGCAGCCAGCCGGATCGTATTGAATGTCCCGCTCAGCCCGCTGGAGATCGCAATGGCAATGATCTTTTCAAATCCGGCCGCCCTGATCTCGTCGAATTTGTCCTGCACCTCCGCCAGTGAAGGCGTCGAAGTGCTGGGATATTCATCCGGAAAACGGCGGTATACCATCATCGGATCGATATTTACGCCGTCGTCATAGTCTTTCTCCGGATACATGACGCGGAGAGGCAGCATCCAGATCCCGTATTTTTCTCTGAAATTCTGAGGAACGTCACATCCCGAATCGGTGAGCACCGCAACTTTATCCTTATTCATAAATACTCCCTGCGGCTCAGATGCACTCTATGCGGTGCACTCTTTTTTCGCCTTACGTGATATCGCGATTACTGAATCCTGATACATAGGATAGTCTTTTTATCGTTTACAGTCAAGAATCCCCCCTGCAGTGCACCTCTTAGCCTTGCGCTTTTTTTACCTATTTTTCTATATTTATTCTATAATGTAATGTATGCTGCGGCGTTCTGCCAAAATACCACACCGGCGGGCGCTGTGATACCCACGGACAGTTATTAAGAAAGGACTGTAAAATGAAACACTCGATGCGCGTCATTTTCCGCTGCATGATCTTCGTTCCGGCAGTCGTATCTCTCCTCCTGAGCGGCTGTACCTCATCGGCCGCTTCGTCGGCGGCAGGCAGCTCCGCCTCTTCGGCAGCAGACGGCGGCTTCTCAGCTACGGACGGGCTGATCAGCGCTGCCCAGATCCAGGCTCTTCCTGACTGCGGCTGGCAGTTCTCCGTCTCTTTTCCCGACTGGAAAGGCAAACCAGACAACAGTCTCGCCATGAACAGCATGGTCAGCTTCGAAGGAAGACACGGGCAGGGAACCCTCTATGCGGCGCCCGATGCCGGTATCACATCCTTTAGTATGTACATCAACAATATTCCTGTGGATACCACAGCTATGGAAGCCGGCAAGGTGTATGAGATCGACTTTTCCGGCGCGGCTGTTGACGGCCTCAACACAATCCAGGTCACAGATATTCTCCCCGCCGCCTCCGGGCAGAAGGTCGGCATCTATATCACCTATCCGACTGTTCTGGACGGGACACTGGAAGAAGCAGGCATCTCACAGCAGTCCGTGGATCTGATCTCCGATCTGATCGAATCCGATATCGAGAACGGTTTTACCAGCGCACAGCTCGCTGTGATCCGTCACGGCAGGCTTGTCTATCAAAATGCGTGGGGCAGCCTGAACTCCTATAATCCGGATGGAACGCCCATCCCGCAGGATCAGCGCACGGCCGTCACAACAGATACAATGTACGATATTGCCTCCATCACCAAGATGTTCGGCACAAACTATGCACTGCAGAAACTGGTCACCGACGGTGAGCTGAACCTCGACGCCAAAGTCTCGGATTATCTCGGTCCCTCCTTCTATGAAAATGTCATCGAGATCCAATATACGGACGGCGAAAATCCTTCCCTCGATGTACAGAAAGAATGGAAGCGTTCTCTCACGATCCGCGATCTTCTGCTGCATCAGGGCGGATTCCCTGCGGATCCCCGCTATTTTAACCCTCATCTCAACACAGAGAAGCAGGAATTCGACCCCACGGGCACCAATAAGCTCTTTGCCGGAAGCGGTGGAGATGATGAGACGCGTGAGGCGACGATCGAAGCGATCGGGCGCACACCGCTGATGTACGAGCCCGGCACGAAGACTGTATACTCCGACGTCGACTACATGGTCCTGGGGATCGTGATCGAACAGGTCACCGGAAAGGACCTGGACACACTTCTCAAAGAGACCTTCCTTGATCCCATGGGACTGACGCGCATGACCTATACACCGCTCGATCACGGCTTCACCGCGCAGGATTGTGCCGCCACAGAACTTTGCGGCAACACAAGGGACGGCGTCGTGGACTTCCCCGGGATCCGTAAAGAGACGCTTCAGGGCACGGTGCACGACGAGAAAGCCTATTACAGCATGGGCGGCGTCTCAGGCCACGCCGGCCTGTTCTCCAACGCGTCTGACCTGGCCAGACTGGCTTCCGTCATGCTGACGGGCGGTTACGGTGAGCACCGCTTCTTCTCCCGAAATGTCATCGATATGTTCACTGCGCCCAAGAAGGAAGACGCCGCGAACTGGGGACTTGGCTGGTGGCGCGAAGGAGATGACCAGCGGGATTGGTATTTTGGCACCCAGGCCTGCTCCGGAGCCATCGGTCACCAAGGCTGGACCGGAACACTGATCATGGTCGACCCGTCCAGGGACCTCGTGATCGCTTACCTCACCAACAAGCTCAATACACCTCTGACCGACAATCAGGCAGATCCCAACAATTTCAGAGGCAGCTGGTACACGGCCTCTACGCTGGGCTTCGTGCCCCAGATCCTCTCCATCGGCATGGACAGTGACCGGGACGTCTCCAGGCAGCTCCTCTCCCTTGTATTCTCCATGACGGAGGACTCGCTGTCACTCATTCCCGAGGGCGCCTCCGCCGATCACCCTTCGGTAAAGAGTGTCGAGAGCCTGATCTCTCTCTACAACTCGATGGGAGAGAAGGCCAATGATCCCCAATACGAGGAGAAGGCCGCCCTTCTTAAGGAGCAGCTGGATTCACACATCCGATGATCAGACATAGACACGGTCACAAATTAGTAATTAATCCGGAATGAGGAAGGAATCTGTAATGAGACCACTGAATTTAGATGACTACGACATCACAAGCCAGGAGGACCTGTCGGTAAACGCGGCCGCGGTCCTGAAAAAAAGAGAAGGCCGCACCATAAAAGCGGGCGGCCTCTGGGTCTATGACAATGAGATCGCGTCGCTTAGAGGCTCTTTCGAGGACGGAGACATCATCTCCGTGGAAGATTTTGACGGCTACTTCATGGGTTACGGCTTCATCAACCGAAAGTCCAGGATCACGGTCCGTCTCCTCTCCCGCAGAAAAGAATCGAGGATCACACCGGCCTTTCTCGCGGAGCGCGTGCGCCGCGCATGGGATTACCGCAGGAAAGTCATCGACACCTCCAGCTGCCGGCTGATCTTCGGCGAGGCGGATTTCCTGCCGGGTCTTACGGTCGACAAGTATGAGGATATCCTTGTCGTGGAATCCCTTGCGCTCGGCATCGACCGCCTCAAGGGATATCTGCTGGCAGCTCTTGTCGCCGCGCTGCGCGAAGACGGCGTCCCGGTGCGGGGAATCTATGAGCGCAGTGATGCCAAAGTGCGCGAGCTCGAGGGAATGCCCCGTGAGAAGGGCTTTCTCACAGAACCCTTCGACACCAAGGTGCAGATCGTCGAGAACGGCGTCCGCTATATCGTGGACGTGGAAAACGGTCAAAAGACCGGCTTTTTCCTGGACCAGAAAGACAACCGCCGGGCCATCCACCGCCTCTGCGGAGGTTCCAGGGTCCTGGACTGCTTCACTCACACCGGCTCCTTTGCGCTCAACGCCGCAGCCGCAGGTGCCGCGGAGGTCACTGCGGTGGACGCCTCCGACCTGGCTGTCGAACAGGCACAGGAAAATGCGCGCCTGAACGGTTTTCAGGACAGAGTCTCTTTCCTGTGCCGCGATGTATTCGCGCTGCTGCCTGAACTGATCGAACAGGGAAAACTATATGACGTCGTCATTCTGGATCCCCCCGCCTTCACCAAGTCGCGCAGTTCCGTCAAGGCGGCGGCCAGAGGCTATCGGGAGATCAATCTTCGCGGCATGAAACTGGTCAGAAACGGCGGTTATCTCGTCACCTGTTCCTGCTCACACTTCATGGATCCGGAGCTGTTCAGAAAGACCATAGGAGAGGCCGCAAGGGATGCGCACCGGCGGCTGCGGCAGGTGGAATTCCGCACACAGGCGCCGGACCACCCGATCCTGTGGTCTTCCGATGAGTCCTATTATTTAAAATTCTATATTTTCCAGGTCATTGAGGAAGAATAAGAAAGAAGAATAAGAAATGGATAAAAGGAATGCTTCCGGAAACGGCTTCGAAAAAAGTTCAATAAAGGGCCCGCCCAAAAAGCGGGTCTATTTGGAGATCATGCGTTTTGCCGCTGTCTTTTTTGTCATATTCAATCACACGGGCGATCAAGGCTTTCTGCTGTTCACTAAGACCCCGCCGGCAAGCCCCTTGTATTGGATCAGTCTTTTTCTGTCTGTTTTCTGCAAGTTTTCCGTACCTCTGTACTTTATGATCTCCGGTGCCCTCCTCCTTCCAAGGGAGCCCGATCCTCTCCCCGTGCTCTTCGGCAAGAGGATCAAGCGGCAGGTCGTCGTCCTGCTCGTGATCTCTCTGATCTATGAGCTGATCCGTGTACATCAGGATCCGGGCACTGTATTCAGCGTGAAAGAATACCTGAAACGCACTTACAGCTCGGGAACCGGCTTCCATCTGTGGTTTATCTACTTTTATATTGCCTTCCTGATCTCCCTGCCCTTCCTGCAGGGGATCGCTTCCGGCCTGAAAGTGCACTATTACAACTATATGGTCCTGATCTGTCTGGCCTTTAACACGGTCACGATCACCGATTATCTGCTCTTTAAGGGAAACCTGACCTGCAACAGCGGCTTCAGGCCGTCCTGGCTCCTGGCCAACATCGTGCTCTTTCCCTGTATCGGCTATTATCTGGAGCATCACATAAAGATCACCGGCCGCGCAGTTGCCGGCGTCTGGGCTCTCAACCTCCTTCTGCTCGCGCTCACCTGCGCTGTCACATACTACAAGCAGTCTCTTGAGGGCGTGGTCAGCAGCTCGCAGTCTCAGACCTTTCACAACTGCTATGTCCTGGTCAATGCGGTGAGTATCTACATGCTGATCAAATATCTGGCGAGTATACGGCCGCCGGGAAAGAAGCTGAGCCATGTGTTCCTCACACTGGGCCAGTGCTCTTTTGGCATCTATCTTCTGCACCTGATGTTCATAAGGCATCCGCGCTGCATACAGGCTATGGACGCTCTGGTCTCACGGGGCTTTCCCTCACTCCCGGTGAGTCTGTTCTTCTGCGCGCTGACAATGTTCGTTTGCTTCGTGATCACATTCCTTCTGCGGAAGATCCCCGTCGTGCGGGACTACCTGTGATCGCGAGCGGCATCCCGCGGGCCTTGCGCGGCATCCCGTGATCGTGCGTGATCTCCCGTGATTTAAAGCGGGGGACACTGCGATATGATATAATCAAACTACGATCCGTTTAAAATACGGACAGCTCAATTTATGAATCTGTAAACCCTGTAAGGGAGGTAAGGATATGCCCAAAGAAGTTCACCCTCGAATACACGCTAACGAAAGAGACTATCCCCTCAAGGATCATCGCTGTGATGATCCCGTCAAGAAAAAGCTGGTCATGAAGCTGGCCCGGATGATCACCGACAACATCCCGCGCAAGCTTCCCGGCGGCATGCACGAAAACCACATGGATTTCTGGATCCTGGACCGTCTTCTGACAAAGCGTGAGATCGTGTTCCTTCTCAGTTTCAAGAAGCGCCGCGTAGGTCTCACCACAGCGGAGCTGGCCAGGCGCAACCGCATCAGCGAGAAGAAAGCGCAGAAGATCATCGATCACCTGCTGTGGATCGGTATTTTGGAACAGAACCGCGACAATGAGGACCACCACATTCAATATCTGGTGCCCAAGTGGGTCGTGGGATCCGGCGAGTACATGGTTGAGCACAAGACACTGCCCGACAAATACCCTGAAGTTGCCACTATGTTCAATCTGGCGCCCCAGGAGCCTCTGGAACTGGCGGCCAAGCTCGTGCCTCCCGGAGGCGCCGGGATCGGCATGCACGTCATTCCCGTAGAGAAGGCCATTGACACCTCTTCGACCTCTGTCAGTGTGGAACATCTCTCCCATTGGCTCGACAAGTATGACACCTTCTGCACCATGGTCTGCGCCTGCCGCAAGGCACAGCGCATCCGCGGAGAAGGCGTCGGCGACATTGAAGGACATATGTGCATCGGTGTCGGCGATATCGCCGAGTTCCTGGTCACGAGCGGCAAAGATGCCAAATATGTGTCCAAAGAGGAGGTCATGGAGATCTTGGAGCGCGCCGAGCGCAAGGGCTATGTCCATCAGATCACCAACCTGGACGGTCCGAACCGGATCGTCGGCATCTGCAACTGCTCCCCGGGCAGCTGCTACGGCCTGCGCACATCCCAGCTCTTCAACACGCCCAACATGTCCCGCAGCGCTTATCGCGCACATGTGGACCCGGCCAAGTGCGTCGCCTGCGGCAAGTGCGTAGAGGTATGTCCCGCAGGAGCCGCAAGACTCGGCCAGAAACTCTGCCGCTCCGACGGCAGCAAGGTCACATATCCCATGCATGAGCTCCCCGATGATCACATCTGGGGACCGGACAAGTGGGATCCGGACTACCGCGACCACAACAAGATCAACTGCTATGACACCGGCACTTCTCCTTGTAAGACGGCATGTCCGGCCCACCTCGCCGTACAGGGCTACATCCGGATGGCTGCGGAAGGCCGCTATGAGGACGCGCTCAGACTCATCCGCCAGGACAACCCCTTCCCGGCTGTGTGCGGTGCCATCTGCAACCGCCGCTGTGAAGACCGCTGTACACGCGGACTGATCGACGCCCCCGTGGCGATCGACGAGATCAAGAAATTCCTGGCTCTCCGCGAGCTGGATATGGTGAAAGCAGCTGAAGCCTCTGACCCTGCGAAGGGCATTTCCGATGCGCTTGCGGCATATCTTCCCATCTGTGAGAACGGCGAAGGAAAGCAGTGGGATGCCTACCCCATCGCTGTCATCGGCTCCGGCCCCGCAGGCCTGAGTGCAGCTTACTATCTGCGCTCGGAAGGATATCCCGTCACTGTTTTCGAGCGCGAGGCGCGCCCCGGCGGCATGCTGATGAACGGCATCCCGTCTTTCCGCCTGGAGAAAGACATCGTGGAGGCAGAGATCGAGATCATCAGGCGGATGGGCGTCAAAATAGAGTGCGGCGTAGAGGTCGGCAAAGACGTCACGCTCGATGAGCTTCGCGCGCGCGGCTTCAAGGCCTTCTACGTTGCGATCGGCCTGCAGGGCGGCCGTCTCGCCGGCATTCCCGGGGAGGACGCCGAGGGCGTCGAGTCCGGCATCGCTTTCCTTCGCAGGATCAATCTTGAAAATATTGATTTTGCGAATGTTGATTCTGAGAGTATTGATTCCGGGAACAACCGTCGGAGCGCCGGTGAAGACAGCAGTGTCATGCTTCACGGCGACGTGGTCGTGGTCGGCGGCGGAAATGTGGCCGCTGACGTGGCCCGCACGGCTCTGCGCGTCACAGACGGAAAAGTCAGCATGCTCTGCCTGGAGTCCAGGGAAGAAATGCCCGCCGCCAAAGACGAAGTGGCGGAAGTGGAAGAAGAAGGCATCTCGATCATGAACGGCTGGGGGCCCAAAGAGATCGTCACCGAGAACGGGCGCGTCACAGCGATCGTCTTCAAGAAGTGTGTCTCCGTCTTCGACAAGAAGCATCAATTCGCTCCCGTATACGATGAGAACGAGACGATCACGATCCCCTGCAGCCATGTTCTGATGGCGATCGGGCAGTCCGCCGAGTGGGGCAGCCTGCTGGATGGCACAAATGTACAGCTGCGCGGCAACGGAACAGCGATCGCCAATCCGATCACCTGCCAGACCGGTGAGCCGGATATCTTCGTGGGCGGCGACATCTTCCACGGTGCGCGCTTCGCGATCGACGCCATCGCAGACGGCAAAGAGGGCATGGTCTCGATCAACCGTTTCGTCCATCCCGGCCAGTCGCTGACCATCGGGCGCGACCTGCGCGAGTTTATTGAGCTGGACCGCAGCGACGTGCGCATCGAGTCCTATGAAAACGCAGGCAGGCAGACGCCTGGATTAAAAACCGTGACGTCCTCTGAGACGTTCTCTGATCCCCGCCTTCCCTTCACCGAAGAGCAGGTAAAGGCGGAAGCGAACAGATGCCTGAAATGCGGCGCTACGATCGTCGATCTCAACCAGTGTATCGGCTGCGGCCTGTGTACTACGCGCTGCGAATTCGATGCGATCCATCTCTCCCGCGACATTCCGCATGCGGCAGACATGCACACTGCGGAAGAAATGATGAAGTGCGTCGGACCGTATGCACTTCAAAGGGGCTTTAAGATCATCAAAAGAAAAGTCACCGGCAAGTCGGACTACCCGACGGAGCAGACGAATTAATTGCCTAAAGCCCGTTAAAGGAAACCATGATCATAAAGAAGACGCGCTGCGCGCGTCTTCTTAGATGATTTGGCTTTATAGAAACTATTGTCTTTTTAAGGAGATCAAACTATGGGAATTGATTTACAGTATCTGTTGTTTTTGCAGAACCTGCGGCTTGCGACAGGCGGCATATTCGACGAGTTTTTCAACGGAATGAGCAAAGTGGCCGTAGACGTCCTTCCGTTTCTCCCTTTTCTTATTTTCCTGTGTGTAAACAAGAAATGGGGCTATCGTTTTCTCACCTCTTATTACGGAGCGGACCTCTTAAACGGCGTCGTCAAGCTCTCCGTGTGCGCATATCGCCCGTGGATACGCTCGAGCCAGATCGAGCCCGCCGGTGATTCCAAGGTCGCTGCCACCGGGTATTCCTTCCCCAGCGGACATACCGTATCCGCTTCTTCCCTATATGGAAGCGTCGTCGAGAACCAATGGGGCAAACGAAGGTGGCTTTCCGGCCTATGTATTGTCTGCATTCTGTTGACCGGCTTTTCAAGAAATTTCCTGGGCGTCCACACGCCGCAGGACGTCGCCATCGGTCTGACGGAAGGCATTGTCATGATCCTGATCGTCAGAAAGGTGAGTATGGTGATCGGTGACAACGAGAAGACCTGCGATATCCTCACGCTTGTCGGAGTCCTGGCCGTGGTCGCTGTTTTGATCTATATTCAGGTCAAGCCCTATCCGATGGACTATGTGAACGGCGAGCTTCTTGTGGATCCTCAGAAAATGATGAATGACTGCTTCAAGGCTTGCGGCGGCTTCCTCGGCCTTGTCCTCGGAGGTTACGTGGAACGGCATTATATTCACTACGAGATCCCGGTCGGATACAAAAATCTTCCGGTGCAGGCCGGCGTCTCCGTCGCGCTGCTCTTCATTTGGAAGGCTTACTTTGAGAAGGCCACGATCATTCCCCTTCTGGGCGGACATTGGGGCAACCTCATCTCCCGCTTCTGTATGGTCTTTATCGCGCTCACGCTGATCCCGATGCTCATTATGAAGAGCGCAAAGGAATAAGGAGACAGACTCCAAAGGGGCTGTGTCGCATTAAGCAAAGGATTCAAATCCTAAGCGGGTGCGGCACGCCCCTTTAATAATGCGTTGAATTCGCAGGGATTCACGCTGTTCATTCAAAGCAGTTGATCAGGGGCATGACACACCCGCCCGGGCTGATTCCTGCCACCGGAAGTGTTACAGCCATTCCGAAGCTTCATCAGATCCTATATATCCTTCATAATACAGATGACGGATATTCTGAACAGCCATCCTGTTTCCTTGCCGCGCCGACATCTCGTAATACTCAAATGCCCGTTGATAATCCTGCTCTACCCCATAACCGTTTTCGTACAGCCACCCGATATTATTCAATGCCATGGAACTCCCGTTTTCCGCACCTTTTTCATAATACTCCATAGCCTTTTCGTAATCTTTTTCTACGCCATATCCATTGTTGTAGTACCAGCCGATTTGGTTAAATGCAGCACCAAGATTATGATCCGCCGCCTTCTGATAGTACTCCAACGCCTTTTCATAGTTTTGTTCTACTCCATATCCATTTTCGTACAATCTGCCAATGCTATAATAAGCATCCGCATTATCTTTCTCTGCCGCCTTCTGATAATACTCCATTGCCTTATCGTAATCCTGCTCTACCCCATAACCGTTTTCATACAACCAACCGATATTATTCAGTGCCATGGAATTCCCGTTTTCCGCACCTTTTTCAAAGTACTCCATAGCCTTTTCGTAATCTTTTTCTACGCCATATCCGTTACAATAGAACCAGCCAATCTGGTTACATGCAGTCCCGTGATTACGATCCGCCGCCTTTTGATAGTACTCCAACGCTTTCTCATAGTTTTGTTCTACTCCATATCCATTTTCGTACAGTGACGCGATATTATAATAGGCCGACACATTATCCTTCTCTGCCGCCTTTTGATAATACTCCATCGCTTTCTCATAATCCTGCTCTACTCCATGACCTTTTACGTACAGCCACCCGATATTATTCAGCGCCATGGAGCTTCCATTTTCCGCAGCTATTTCATAATACTCCATAGCCTTCCCGTAATCTTGCTCTACTCCATAGCCTTGATCATACATTCTCCCCAGATCAACGTTTGCCTCTCTATATCCTTGCTCAATTGCCGCCTGAAAATAGCTCTTTGCTAATTCATAATCAGGCTCTACGCCCTTGCCATCTAAATACATTAAGCCTATATACTCAAGGCTTATACCGCATCCTGCATTTGCAGCTTTTTCAAAATATTCCTTTGCCTTTTTGTAGTCTTGATCGACACCTTGTCCACTGTAATAGAGTATTCCTATATTATGAATCCCTAAATCCACCCCCATATCAGCTTCCTTTTCGCTATACTCCATTGCTTTTTGATAATCCGGATCCTGACCACAGCCATAATAATAGACATTGGCTATTCCATCGTACGCTCTGACATATCCTAAATCCGCTGCTTTTTGAAAATATTCCAATGCTTTTTCTCGATTCTGATCGACGCATTTCCCTGAATTGTATAACAATCCTATATTAAAGAACCCGACAGGATTCCCTTTTTCAGCGGCCTTTTGATAGTACTCCATCGCTTTTTCGGGATTTTCATCGACAAGTTTTCCGTTCTCATAAAGTACTCCTGTCATATTAAAGGCATTACCGTTTTCGGAATTTCCAAGCTTCTCATTTTCTTCAATCACCTTGTTTGCATACTCGCCGGCTTTTTCAGTGTCTCCCATTTCGTTACACAAATGAGCTTCCTGAATCAAATATATTGTCTCCCATTTTTGTGCGACTTCGTTCGCTTTTATTTCATATTCAAGCGCCTTGTTCAGATCAACTTCAACGCCTTTTCCGTACCAGTAAATATACGCTAATTCGTTGTAAGCCTGCGACACCCAATAAGGATCCTCCCCCTTCGTTGCTTTGTCAAAGTATTGCAGGGCCTGTTGGGTATCTCTTTTTACACCATAGCTGTCATCCTCATATAGAATCCCCATTCCGAAATTGGCTTCAACACATCCGTTCTCCAATGCTGTTTCAAAAAGACTGCGGGCTTTCTCAAAATTAAAGTCTGTTCCATTTCCGTTTATATACCGCATACCCAAACCAAGCCGCGCCAAATCGTCATTATTCTCTATTGCTTTCTCATATGCATCGACTTCCTCTGAGATTTTGTACTGTCTTTGGTAATACAATCCTTGATAATACATTGCCCTTGCATTTCCCGCTTCTGCAGCTTCTGAAAAAAGTCGGAATGCCTCTTCATAGTTCACTTCCGTTTCATTTAATCCATAAAAAGCATTAAGTCCTTTCTGCAGTTCATCTTCTTTTTGTGCGTCTCCGCAGCCAAACAATACGCCGGCCAACAAAACGGCTCCAATAATCGTTGCAATTCTTTTCATTATGTCCCTCTTTTCCTGTCACTTTACCATGTCATTATTAATCCAACAGCAATGATTCCTTCAGAGCTTTACTCCACCTCTTCCGCTCCGGTGATAAAGAACTTCAATCTGGCATCACCCTTGACCGCCTCCTCGACGGGCACCAGATGAACCACATAGGACGTATTGTACATTTCTGCTCCGACATCGATCTCATCGAGCGTGACGTCGATCCCTTTTCCGTCTTCCGTGGTCTCCCACCCGGCCATCTCATAACGGAACATTGCGTTCCCGA
>ODAI011725555.1_pt1 | contig 14906 bp, 8 predicted proteins | sample 1539321 | NCBI WGS metagenome assembly ODAI01 (sample SAMN02144231, study PRJEB22623) | gut metagenome | biome: sheep rumen | host: Ovis aries | place: New Zealand
CCGCAAGGCCTACCAGGCCGACATCACCTTCGGCACCAACAATGAGTTCGGCTTCGACTACTTGCGCGACAACATGGCTATCTCGCCTGCCGACCTGGTGCAGAGGGCACACAACTATGCCATCGTCGATGAGGTCGACTCCGTGCTCATCGACGACGCTCGTACACCTCTTATCATTTCAGGACCCGTAGAGCGGGGCGACGACCAGATGTTTGAGGAGTTCCAGCCACTTGTGGAGCAACTCGTGGGCGTACAGCGCCGTCTGGCCGGTGACTTGCTGGCTGAAGCGAGACAAAAAATCACCAAAGGCCAAGAGTCGTCAGACGCCAAGATGATAGAGGAAGGATTCCTCTGCCTGTTCCGCTCTTTCAAGGCTCTGCCCAAAAACAAGGCCCTCATCAAATATCTCTCCGAAGAAGGCATCAAGACCGGAATGCTGGCCACGGAGGAAGTCTACATGCAGAACAACAACAAGCGCATGCCCGAGGCCGTGGAGCCCCTCTATTTCGTCGTTGACGAGAAAATCAACTCCGTCGACCTCACCGACAAGGGCGTGGAGTGGCTGGCCAAGAAAGTGGGCGACAAAGACCTCTTCGTACTGCCCAATATCACCGAGCAGATGTCGGAACTGGAGACACGCAAGGACCTCACTCCCGACGAGCGTCTGAAACTGAAGGATGAGTATATGAGCCACTATGCCGTGCAAAGCGAACGTGTGCATACGCTGCAGCAACTCCTCAAGGCATATACCATGTTTAATAAAGACGAGGAGTATGTGGTCATGGACGGCGAGGTGAAGATCGTCGACGAACAGACAGGCCGTATCATGGAGGGAAGGCGTTGGAGCGACGGACTCCATCAGGCTGTGGAAGCCAAAGAGCATGTCAAGGTGGAAGCCGCTACCCAGACCTATGCCACCATTACCCTGCAAAACTATTTCCGTATGTACCACAAACTTGCGGGAATGACAGGTACGGCCATCACCGAGGCAGGTGAGTTTTGGGACATCTACAAACTGGATGTGGTGGAAATCCCCACCAACAAACCAGTGGCACGCAACGACATGAACGACAGGGTCTACAAGACTCAGCGCGAGAAATACAAAGCTGTCATCGATGAAATCGTGGCCATGAGAGAAGCCGGACGCCCCACCCTTGTAGGTACCACATCGGTGGATATCTCTGAATTGCTCTCACGAATGCTGAAAATGCGCAACATCCCGCACAACGTGCTGAATGCCAAGCTGCACCAGCGTGAGGCTGACATCGTGGCACAGGCAGGACGCAGCACCGACGGACTGGGAGCCGTGACCATCGCCACCAACATGGCTGGCCGTGGTACTGATATCAAGCTCACGCCAGAGGTGAGAGCCGCAGGCGGTCTGGCCATTATTGGTACGGAAAGACATGAGAGCCGTCGTGTGGACCGCCAGTTGCGTGGTCGTGCCGGACGTCAAGGTGACCCGGGAAGCTCGGTCTTCTATGTGTCCCTCGAAGACAGGCTCATGCGCCTTTTCGCTTCGGAGCGCATCTCAAAACTCATGGACAAGTTCGGATTCCAGGACGGGGAGCGTATCGAACACAAAATGATCAACAACAGTATCGAGAGGGCCCAGAAAAAGGTGGAGGAAAACCACTTCGGCATCCGTAAGCGCCTCCTCGAATACGACGATGTGATGAACCAGCAGCGAAAGGTCATCTATGAAAAGAGACGCCACGCCCTCATGGGTGAACGCATAGGCATGGATATCGCCAACGTCTTCTGGGACCGTGTCGTCAACATCATCGACAACAACAGTGCCGACTACATGGCATGCGAAGAGCTCTTCGTAAAGACATTCTACATCGAATGTCCGTTCACCGACAAAGAGTTGGCCACCATGAATCGGGAAGAGCTTCAAGAAAAGGCATATACTGCCGTCATGGACGCTTTCAAGAGCAGGATGGACAAACTGCAGGAACTGACTTGGAGCGTCATCAAAGATGTCTATGAGAAGCAGGGACAGATATATCAGCGCGTCAACGTTCCCATGACCGACGGACGGGGATATATGAATATTCCATGCGACCTGAAAGAGGCCTATGACACTGAGTGCAAATCGGTGGTCAAACAGTTTGAGAAAGTGGTGATGCTCCACATCATCGACGACTGCTGGAAAGAAAACCTACGCCTGCTCGACGAACTGAAGCACAGCGTGCAGAACAGCGCCTCCTACGAACAGAAAGACCCGCTCGTCATCTTCAAGATAGAGAGTGCCAAACTCTTCGACTCCATGATCGACGAGATGAACAACAGAATGACCGAGATCTTGTCGCGCGGACAACTTTATATGCCGCAGGAGCAACAGCAACAGCAACAGCAACAGCAGCAGGAGCAACAGCAGCTGACCGAGGCCGCTCCCGAGAAGCATTCGCAGCGCTTCAATGAAAGCAAGGGCGACGAGATGGTGGACCAAGGACAGAAGGCCGCTGCCAGCAATGACACCCGCGAGACAGCACGTCAGAGGCCTCAGCCCATCAAGAAAGACAAACTGCCCGGCCGCAATGATCCCTGTCCTTGCGGAAGCGGAAAGAAATTCAAGAACTGCCACGGCAAGGGGGTTGTCTAACCCCCTTCTCCATAGCCATGTTTCTTATGACTATTACCCAATCAAACAAACGACAAAATGATTGAAATCAGCAATTTGCGAAAGACTTTTGGTGAAAAAGTGGCTGTCGACATCAGCGAATATAAGATTTCTGACGGTGAACTCATCGGACTCGTGGGCAACAACGGTGCCGGAAAGACGACGCTGTTCAGACTGATGCTCGATTTGTTGAAAGCTGACCAAGGAACAGTGACTTATACCTATAATGATGGGGTGCAGGTGAATCCTGCGGAGAATGAGTCGTGGAAAAGTCATACGGGCGCCTATATCGATGAAGGATTCCTCATCGATTTCCTCACCCCCGAAGAGTATTTCTATTTCATCGGCAAAGTGAGCGGAGTGAGCAAAGAAGAGATCGATATCCGGCTGAAAGACTATGAACAACTGATGGCGGGAGAAATCCTCGGACAAAAGAAACTCATCCGCGACTTCTCAGCCGGCAACAAACACAAAGTGGGCATCATCGCAGCACTCATCCACCACCCGGACTTGGTCATCCTCGACGAGCCTTTCAATTTCCTCGACCCTTCGAGTCAGAACGTGCTGAAACACGTCTTGGTGGAATATAGCAAAAACACAGGGGCTACCATCATCAACAGCAGCCACAACCTGGCTCATACCATCGACATCAGCACACGCATCACTCTGCTTGAGCACGGACACATCGTGAAAGACCTTGCCAATGAGGAGCATAGCGCCTCTCAGGAACTTGAGGAATATTTCAACAATGCCTCACAGACCATGGCGGAGGAGACGTCTGCCAGCGAGACCAACGACAGCGAAGAGCCTGCCATTTCAGTAGGTAATGACGAGGAAAAAGACGCTTAGACATCCCCATTTTGAGGTATAACGACAAAAAAGGTGACTTCCAAGACTACTGAAGTCACCTTTTTTGCCTATTTTTGCATATCAATCCAATCAACATGAGACTATCAGACCTACACACAGGAGAAAAAGGTGTCATTGTGAAAGTGCTCGGACATGGAAGTTTCCGCAAACGTATCGTGGAAATGGGATTCATCAAAGGCACTGTGGTGGAAGTGTTACTCAACGCGCCACTCCAAGACCCTGTGAAATATAAACTGATGGGCTACGAAGTGTCGCTCAGGCACGATGAAGCCCTTATGGTGGAAGTCATATCCGAGGAGGAAGCGAAGGCCATGGAGAAGCAGGCCCGTGCCCTCAGCCAGCAAGGGAAGGTCGTGGAAGACGATGACGCCCCACTCACCGACAGGCAGTTGCACGATGCAGCCATGCGGCGCCGACGTACCATCAACGTGGCACTTGTGGGCAACCCCAACTGCGGAAAGACATCGCTCTTCAATTTTGCCTCTGGAGCCCACGAGCGTGTAGGCAATTACTCTGGAGTGACGGTAGACGCCAAAGAAGGACATGCCACCTTTGAAGGCTACGAGTTCAATATCGTCGACCTGCCCGGCACATATTCACTGTCGGCATACAGCCCCGAGGAGCTCTATGTGAGAAAACAGATTGTGGAGAAGACACCCGACATCGTCATCAATGTCATCGACGCAAGCAATCTGGAGCGCAACCTCTATCTCACCACCCAATTGATAGACATGAACCTCAGGATGGTGTGCGCACTCAACATGTTTGACGAGACGGAACGAAGGGGCGACCATATCGACTATCAGAAACTGGGCCAGCTTTTTGGTGTGCCGATGATCCCTACGGTGTTCAAGTCAGGACGGGGTGTGGACCTGCTCTTCCACATTATCATCAACATCTACGAAGGCAACGACTTCCTTGACAAAGACGGCAACATCAACCCCGAAGTGGCCTCGGAGATTGCCAAATGGCACAAAGACTATGAAAATCATCACGGAGGTGACCACTCCGACGACTATGCCCATGGTCCGCGCCCGAACAAAAGTATCTACCGGCACATCCACATCAATCACGGAAGATATGTGGAAAGCGGCATAGAGAAGGTGAAAACCGAACTGATGAAAGAGGAGAAAGTGAGGCTCCGTTATAGCACGAGATACCTTGCCATCAAACTGCTTGAGAGGGACAAGTACGCTGAACGCTTCGTACGCCAGTTGCCCGAAGGAAAGCATATCCTTGAGGTGAGAGACAAAGCCGCTGAACAAATCAAGAGAGACACCTTGGAAGACAGCGAGACCGCCGTGATGGACGCCAAATACGGATTTGTGCATGGTGCGTTGCAGGAAGCCCGGTTCAAAGAGGGCAGCGACAAAGACACCTACCACATGACGCATATCCTCGATAAGCTCATCACCAACAGATGGTTGGGATTCCCCATCTTCCTCCTTCTCCTCTATGTCATGTTCCAGACGACATTCTCTCTCGGACAATATCCCATGGACTGGATAGACGCTCTATTCGCATGGTTGGGAGAGTGGTTGGGCAATACCCTGCCTGAAGGACCTGTCAGAGACATGATGGTCGACGGTGTCGTAGGCGGTGTAGGTGCTGTCATCGTCTTCCTGCCACAGATTCTCATCCTCTATGCGTTCATCTCTTTCATGGAAGACTCAGGATATATGGCACGGGCGGCGTTTATCATGGACAAACTGATGCACAAGATGGGGCTGCATGGCAAATCTTTCATTCCGCTGATCATGGGCTTCGGGTGCAACGTGCCGGCAGTAATGGCAACACGTACCATAGAAAGCCGCAAGTCCAGGCTCATCACCATGCTCATTTTGCCCTTTATGAGCTGCTCGGCACGCCTACCTATTTATATCATGATTATCGGAGCATTCTTTGCCGTCAAATATCAGGCCATGGTGATGATCTCACTCTATGTGGTGGGTATCATTGTCGCTGTGATTATCAGCCGTCTCTTCAGCCGATATCTCATCAAAGGAGACGATACCCCCTTCGTCATGGAACTTCCACCCTATCGTATGCCCACTGCCAAAGCCATGCTGAGGCATACCTGGGAAAAAGGCAAGCAGTATCTCAAGAAAATGGGTGGAATCATTCTCGTGGCCAGTATCATCGTTTGGGCCCTTGGCTATTTCCCGCACAACGACCAACTGACAAAACAGCAGCAGCAAGAGCAAAGCTATATCGGACATGTAGGCAAGGCCATTGAGCCTATCTTCCGCCCGCAAGGGTTCACATGGAAATTGGATGTGGGGCTTCTCGCCGGTGTTGGCGCCAAGGAAATCGTGGCTTCCACCATGGGAGTCTTGTATACAGGTGACGAAGAGGTGGCAGAAGACGCGACATACGACAATCATATGGCACTGCATGATAAAATGGCAGCAGAAGGAATCACACCTTTGGCCGCCTACTGTTTCCTGCTGTTTGTCTTGCTCTATTTCCCGTGTGTCGCCACCATTGCAGCCATCAAAAACGAAACAGGTAGTTGGCGGTGGGCGCTCTTTGCCGCTTTTTACACCACTGCTTTGGCATGGTGCGTCTCAGCGGCCGTCTATCAGTGTTTCTCGTAAAAGAGATGGTAGGCTCTATCAATTAATGTGAAACGGCAAAATATTATCGGTTGCAGCAAGGCTAACCTTGCTGCAACTGACGTATGAGTGAGCGCTGCCGCTCCGTGAGATTCGTAGGCAACAGGACGTTGTAGGTGATGATCAAATCACCATACACGCCATTTCCACGGTCTATTCCTTTTCCCTTCAGCCTCACTTTGGTGCCGTTCTGGGTCTCAGGCTGCACCTTGAGCTTCACCTTCGAGCCGTTGCTCAGCGACAATATGACCTCCCCGCCCAAAAGTGCGGTGTAGAGGTCGATGTTGACGGTGGCCGACACATTACCGTCTCCTCGCTCACCAGATGACTTTTTCCTGAAATTGCCACGCTGGCCGAATATTTGCTCAAAGAAACTACTGAAGCCACCGCCCTTGCCAGTGAACATACTGAAATCAAAACCGTCGAAAGGCGAGCCGCCGCCATTCTGCCAATATTGACCGCCAGCGCCCTGGCCAAAAGCGTCTGCCTGGCGCCACTGCTCTCCATATTGGTCGTATTTCTTACGCTTCTCCGGATCGCCAATCACCTCATAGGCTTCCTGAAGTGCCTGAAACTTCGCTTTAGCCTTAGGATCATCGGGATGAAGGTCGGGGTGGAACTGTTTGCTCCGCCTGTGATAGGCTTTCTTCACCTCATCCTGTGGGATGTTCTTGTCCACACCCAATATCTTGTAGTAGTCTATAAATGCCATAATTCAACCTCCTTATTCTAATTATTTCTCTATGAAAGTTCCTGCAAAAAACATGCCATCCGCATACATTAATGAATAATAATACACTCGATTTACAAATACAGGAAGATACAGAAGAGAAGATTCAGAAAATCGAAAGAAACATGCCGTAGTATATCTTTTTTTGTGTAATTTTGCACGCGAATAGAGATTCATCTTATTTACCGCATAATTATACACCAATCACTCATGAAGAAGTTATCAAAGGTTATTGTGCTCGGGAGTGGCGCACTGAAAATTGGTCAAGCCGGAGAGTTTGACTATTCGGGCTCTCAGGCGCTGAAAGCATTGCGTGAAGAAGGCATCTCAAGCGTGCTCGTCAATCCCAACATCGCCACCATCCAAACCAGTGAAGGCATTGCCGATAAAGTCTATTTTCAACCTGTGACGCCCCATTTCGTCACGGAAATCATCAAGAAAGAGCGTCCCGACGGTATCCTGCTCGCTTTTGGTGGACAGACTGCACTCAACTGCGGAACTGAGCTCTATCTCAACGGAACACTTGAGAAATATGGTGTCAAAGTGCTCGGCACAAGCGTCGAGGCCATCATGAACACAGAGGACCGCGACAAATTCGTGCGCAAACTCGACGAGGTCAGCCTGAAGACTCCGGTGAGCCACGCCGTAGAGAACATGGACGACGCGATTGCCGCAGCACGTGAAATAGGCTTCCCCATCATGATCAGGTCGGCCTACGCCCTCGGCGGATTAGGTTCCGGACTGTGCAATGATGAAGCGGGCTTTGTCGAGTTGGCTGAAAGTGCCTTCACCTTTGCGCCACAGATCCTTGTGGAAGAGAGTCTGAAAGGTTGGAAGGAGATAGAGTTTGAGGTCATCCGCGACGCCAAAGACCGGTGTTTCACCGTGGCATCCATGGAGAATTTCGACCCGCTCGGCATCCATACAGGTGAATCTATCGTCGTCGCCCCCACTTGTTCGCTCACTGATGAGCAGGTGGCTATGCTGCAGGAGCTTTCCATCAAGTGTGTGAAGCATCTTGATATCGTGGGCGAATGCAACATACAATTCGCTTTCAATGCCCAGACCAATGACTATCGCATCATTGAAATCAATGCCCGACTGTCACGCTCCTCTGCACTGGCTTCCAAGGCCACAGGATATCCTTTGGCATTTGTGGCGGCAAAAATCGCTCTTGGATACACCCTCGACCAGATAGGAGAAATGGGTACGCCCAACTCCGCATACGTGGCCCCGAGCCTCGACTATATGATTTGCAAGATCCCGCGTTGGGACCTTACCAAGTTTGCTGGCGTCAGCCGACTCATCGGTTCTTCGATGAAGTCTGTGGGAGAAATCATGAGCATCGGCCGTACCTTCGAGGAGATGATACAAAAAGGTCTGCGCATGATCGGCCAGGGTATGCATGGCTTCGTAGGCAACGACCATACCAAGTTTGACAATCTCGACGACTCACTGGCCAACCCCACCGACCTGCGCATCTTTGCTATCGCTCAAGCACTTGAAGAAGGATACACCATCGAGAGGATTGAAGAGTTGACAAAAATCGACAAATGGTTTATCCAACGGCTGAAGAGAATCGTTGACCTGAAAGAGCAACTGCTCACATACAACCGTCTGGAAGACCTGAGCGACGAGTTGCTACAAGAAGTGAAAGCAGCGGGATTCAGCGACTTTCAAATTGCACGATTCGTGCTCAAGCCTCAAAAGGGCAATATGGAGAAAGAGAACCTGCAGGTGAGGAAATACCGCCAGTCGCGCAACATCCTTCCGGCCGTCAAGCGCATCAACACTGTGGCCAGCGAGCATCCTGAACTGACCAACTATCTGTATTTCACCTACAACACACCTCCCGTGCACGATATCTCATATTATAAGAACGAGAAATCGGTCATCGTCATGGGAAGCGGCGCCTATCGAATCGGTTCGAGTGTGGAGTTTGACTGGTGCTCTGTCAATGCCATCAATACTGCCCGCCGGCTCGGCTACAAGTCTATCATGATCAACTACAATCCTGAGACGGTATCGACCGACTACGACATGTGCGACCGGCTCTATTTCGATGAACTCTCACTTGAAAGGGTGCTCGACGTCATCGAATTGGAACAGCCACGGGGAGTCATCGTCAGTATGGGAGGACAGATTCCCAACAACCTGGCCATGAAACTGTATCGGCAGGGAGTGCCCATTCTCGGTACGAGTCCCGTCAATATCGACCGGGCAGAAAACCGCGACAAATTCTCAGCCATGCTTGATAAACTGGGTGTCGACCAGCCGGCGTGGAGGGCTCTTACCTCATTTGAGGACATCAAAGACTTTGTCAAACAAGTAGGCTATCCGGTGCTTGTGCGCCCCTCGTATGTGCTGAGTGGTGCCGCCATGAACGTCTGCTATGATGACGAGGAACTGGTGCGCTTCCTTGAAAAGGCCACCGAGGTGTCGAAAGAGTATCCGGTCGTCGTCAGTCAATTTATGACCGACACCAAGGAAATCGAATTTGACGCCGTGGCCGACAAAGGTGAAATCGTGGAATATGCCATCAGTGAGCATATCGAATATGCGGGTGTGCACTCGGGCGACGCCACGATGGTCTTCCCCGCACAGAACATTTACTTCTCCACGATTCGCCAGATCAAGAAAATCTCAAGAAAAATCGCAAAGGAACTGAATATCAGCGGTCCCTTCAATATCCAATATCTGGCAAAGAACCGAGAAGTAAAGGTCATCGAGTGCAACCTGAGAGCCTCACGCTCTTTCCCCTTCGTGTCAAAGATTCTCAAGAGAAACTTCATTGAGACTGCCACAAAGATTATGCTCGACGTACCTTACAACACCCCCGACAGTTCGGAGTTCGACATCGACCGCATCGGCGTGAAGGCCAGCCAGTTCTCTTTCGCACGCCTGCAGAATGCAGATCCCGTCCTTGGCGTCGATATGTCATCGACCGGAGAGGTGGGCTGTCTCGGCGATTCTATGGAGGAGGCCCTGCTCAATGCTCTCATTGCTACAGGATACAGACTCCCCGACCCTGCCAAGCATCCCGCTATTCTGATGAGTAGTGGCGCGGCAAGAGGCAAGGTGGAACTGCTTGAGCCGGCACAGCAACTCATACAAAACGGTTACCGTATCTTCGCCACTGCCGGCACGGCCAAATTCCTTCAGGAAAATGGTGTCCAAGCCACGAGTGTGGCCTGGCCTGATGAGGAGGGTGACAACAACGTGATGGACATGATAGCCGCTCATGGTTTCGCCTTGATTATCAACGTGCCTAAGAATCACACCAAGCGCGAACTGACCAACGGCTACCGCATCCGTCGTGCCGCCATCGACCACAATATCCCTCTTATGACGAATGTGCGACTGGCCAAAGCTTTCATCATGGCTTTCTGCACCATCAAAGAAGAAGACATTCAGATCAAAAGTTGGCAAGAATACAACAATTAAAAACGATTATCCAGGAAAAAGGGGACGGTGGAAAATCCATCGTCCCCTTTTTCATTATCTCTTTGCCAAGTTAAATGAGATACACCCACTTGGCATTTTGGGAAAGCGAAAACTTGATTTTTTTACCTTTCGGCACTCGAGGCTTTTTCCACTCACCATTCAGTATCCTGATGACGGTCTTTTTGCCATAGGGCGCATCATCAACAGCTTTCTGCAGATCCATGTAATTACCCTTTCCGTCGGAAGCGACGATATAGTCATAACGCCTCACGTATTTGCGCAGAGCAGGCACCACCTTGGCTATCTCGTCCACCAAAAGACTGGCAACGACATGTGCTCCATAGACATTATAATGCGTGTTGTCCTCTCGGCCTTTGGGGATAGAAGGATTCTCACCGGGTTTGAACCACATGTGCAATTTCTTGGATCCTTCAACTCCCAAACCTTGCTCCAAGTCGTGAGTCACCTTGTTGGCATCTACAAATATGGTATTGGTTGCGGATGCCACATTACGAGGAGCGATGATATAGTCGCCATGGGTGTCGATGAGGACGGTGCCTTCCTTTTTAACCTGGCCCGTGAACTGCGTGTCGCGCAGTTTCTCATCGTCGTCATTCGCAGCGGCCTTCACCTCAAAATTGCGACGCACCACCGCATTCATTAATATAGGAATGCCCCCACGCTCACGTGTCTCGGTGATAAATTTTGTCAAATTCGCATCAAACGTGGAGCCTGGATCTGTATGGCGGTCTTCCTTGGGCTTCTCATCATTATGACCAAACTGAATAATGACATAGTCACCTGGCTTGATCTTATCGCAGACCACCTGCCACCGGCCCTCATCGATAAAGCTTTTCGAGGAACGACCGTTCACAGCATGGTTGTCGACAATGATGTCATCGGTGAAGAATCCTTGCAGTGCCATCCCCCACCCTCTCTCAGGTTTCTCATTGTCATAGGGTTTGTTGGCCATTGTCGAATCACCTATCATAAAGATGGTGATTTTGCTCTTGCCTGCAGACAACAACATCATCAGCAGACATGCGAAAGTGAAAAGGCGGACGAACTTTCTCATTGTCTCACTTACTCACGACTTCCAACAGTTCTTCAGCGGTCAGCAATTGTTGCTCACCAGATTCCATATTCTTGAGGGTCACCTTGCCGGCAGCCATCTCATTGTCCCCTGCAAGTGCCACAAAGCGGATGCCCTTGGCGTTGGCATAAGACATCTGTTTCTTCATTTTCGACTTGTCGGGGTAAATCTCGCAACTGACTCCGGCAGCACGGCATTTCGTGGCTATCGGCATGCAATAAGCCGTTTCTTTGTCACCGAAATTAATGAACAGCAAGCGGGTTGACTCCTCCGTCTCCTCAGGATAGAGGTTGAGCGTGTTGAGCACGTCAAAGATGCGGTCGGCACCAAATGAGATACCTACACCGCTGAGGCCCGGCATACCGAAGATGCCCGTCAGATTGTCGTATCTGCCTCCACCGGTGATACTACCGATCTGCACATCGAGAGCCTTCACTTCGAAGATAGCCCCTGTGTAGTAATTGAGGCCTCGCGCCAAGGTCAGGTCCAACTCAATCGTGTTCTTCAGCTGACAAAGGGAAAGAAGGTCGAGAATGGTTTTCACCTCCTCCACACCCTTAAGGCCAATCTCTGAGGTCTCTAAAACTTGGGCTATTGTGGCAAGCTTCTCCTCATTGGTGCCACTGAGCGAAATGATGGGCTGGAGTTTGCTGATGGCCTCTTCGCTGATGCCACTTTCCGCCAACTCAGCGTTCACGCCTTCAAGGCCAATCTTGTCAAGTTTGTCGATGGCCACGGTGATATCCACTATCTTGTCGGCCTCGCCAATGACTTCTGCGATGCCACTGAGGATTTTGCGGTTGTTGATCTTGATGGCCACCCTGATGCCGAATTTAGCAAACACAGTGTCGACTATCTGCATCAACTCAACCTCGTTGAGCAAAGAATCGCTGCCCACAATGTCGGCATCACACTGATAAAACTCACGGTAACGGCCTTTCTGTGGACGGTCGGCTCGCCACACGGGTTGTATCTGATAACGTTTGAAGGGCAACTGCAACTGTTCACGGTGCATCACCACATAGCGTGCGAAAGGCACTGTGAGATCATAGCGGAGGCCTTTTTCACAAAGCCGGGCAGCCAACTTGAGCGGTTGCCGACCAAGGAGCTCCTCATCGGTCACTTTGTTGGTAAAGTCACCAGAATTGAGTATCTTGAACAAGAGTTTGTCGCCTTCCTCACCATATTTGCCCATCAATGTTTGAAGAGTCTCCATCGACGGCGTCTCTATCTGTTGGAAGCCGTAGAGCGCATACACTTCACGGATGGTGTCGAAGATATAATTGCGCTTCGCCATCTCTGAAGGAGAGAAGTCGCGTGTGCCTTTGGGAATGCTGGGTTTCTGTGCCATAATTATTGACGGATAATGGTCTGTTCGCGGTCGGGACCGATAGAAATGATGCGTATCGGGGTCTCAAGTGCTTTCTCCAAGAAATCGATATAGTCACAAAAGGCCTTGGGGAACTGGCTTTCATTGGTGAATTGGGTCATGTCCGTCTTCCAGCCCGGCATCTCCACATAGACAGGCTCAATGCCTTTCTCGATGTCGTATGGGAAATCTTCAATCCTTACTCCGTCGCGCTTATAGGCGACGCAGGCCTTGATGGTGTCGAAATCGTCGAGCACATCACTCTTCATCATTATCAGCTGTGTCACGCCGTTCACCATGATAGAATAGCGGAGGGCCACCAGGTCGATCCAACCACAGCGACGCTCACGGCCCGTGACGGCACCATACTCATGTCCCAACTGCCGGATCTTGTCGCCGGTGGCATCGAAAAGTTCGGTGGGGAACGGACCGGCACCCACCCTGGTGCAATAGGCTTTCATGATGCCGTACACCTCGCCTATCTTATTGGGACCGATACCGAGACCTGTGCATGCACCGGCACAGATGGTATTGGAAGAGGTAACAAAAGGATAACTGCCAAAATCGATGTCGAGCATCGTACCTTGGGCTCCCTCACAGAGGATTGACTTCCCACTGCAGAGCAACTTGTTGATTTCATGCTCACTGTCGACAATGGGGAATTGCCTAAGATATTCTACACCCTCCATCCATTTCTTTTCCGTTTCAGAGATGTCATAGTCGGTGTACCCCATGGAAAGCAGCATCTGCTCATGACGGGCCTTGTGGGCGGCATATTTCTCCTCGAAGCCGTCGAAGATATCACCCACACGCAGACCATTGCGCGACACCTTGTCGGTGTAGGTGGGACCGATACCCTTTCCTGTCGTACCGACCTTGCCGGCACCCTTGGCTGCCTCGAGCGCGGCATCAAGCACGCGGTGAGTAGGCATGATAAGATGAGCCTTGCGGGAGATATGAAGCCTGCTGCGAAGCTCATGGCCCGAACGCTCCAAGTCCTTCGCCTCGTCCATGAAAAGGTCGGGAGCCAGCACCACACCATTGCCGATAATGTTTACCTTGCCACCCTGAAAAATGCCGGACGGTATGCTTCTCAGCACATATTTCTGACCTTCAAACTCAAGTGTATGGCCAGCATTGGGACCGCCTTGAAAACGTGCGACGACATCATAGAGAGGGGTCATCACATCCACTACTTTTCCTTTGCCCTCATCGCCCCATTGCAGGCCGAGGAGAACGTCTACTTTTCCTTTTTTCATTTCTTGGGATTCTTATTCGTTGTTGTCTTCTTTCCTTTTTTACGGGATATCTTCGCCTGGCAAGTGCTGCACGTGCCATAGAAATAAAGATTAAAACCCACGGGATGAAACCTTTTCAGCTTCACGTCGTTCAGCATAGCTATCAACGAGTTGTTGCCTACTTCCTGCACCTTGCCACAGACAGTGCATATCTGGTGGCAATGGTTGTCTGTCAGGTCACAGGCCTCGTATCTCACGTCGGGCAGAAAATGATGCCTGACAACCAAACGCAACTTCATGAAAAGATTCACCGCATTGTAAAGAGTGGCACGACTCACCCTGAAATTGTCCTGCTCCATACGGAGCCCCAATTCCTCAAGGGTGAAATGACCTTCCATATTAAAGATTGCGTCGAGTATGGCATATCGTTCGGGGGTCTTCCGACGATTGTTCTCTTCCAGATATCTTGTCAGTGTCTGCCTTGCCCTAAGCCGGATATTCTCATCCATTATACATAAATTCTATTAACGAAGAAAGCATGCGGGCACAAAGGTAATCATTTTTTCCGAAATAAGTTAAAGTGTTTTTCTATTAATTTTATATAAAGAGGAGAACGATGCCCTCAGACGTGTTTACCTTTCACGTGTTTATGTCATATAATAATGGGTGAATCGACTGATATAAGATTCAAGATAGTGCTGAGATAGTAAAATAAAGTAGATTATTTGTTTTCTATTTTAGTTCCTGCTTTTTTATAAATTTGCACGAAGAAAATCGATTGATGCAGCCACAGAGTAACTTAATCCTATATAACTATGTACAGAAAAATTAATTTTGAAGTTATGAGCGACACACAACGTTGCTATGAGACAATTCCTGAACTGATGAGAGCCGTCGAATGGTCAATCGCCAATCAGTATA
>ODAI011896964.1_pt1 | contig 14905 bp, 12 predicted proteins | sample 1539321 | NCBI WGS metagenome assembly ODAI01 (sample SAMN02144231, study PRJEB22623) | gut metagenome | biome: sheep rumen | host: Ovis aries | place: New Zealand
ATCATGTGAGGAAGAGCTTTCGTCAAAGAGGGATTCCACATCGTAGGAGGTCAGACCCGGCTTCTTGCGGGCCTTGGCAATGAGTTCGCCGAACTTTTTCTCGAATTCCGCAGCCTTTTCCTGCGTGCCTTCGACGAGGATCTCATTTCCTCTCGCAACTACTTTTATCCCGGGAAAATATGTCAGGAATTCTTCAAGTACCCTGTTCCCGGCTCCATAGACGGCGATGGGGTCTATCCCTTCCAGTATGATGGTTTTCTTCATTGGCATCGGTTATTATGGTGCAAATATAATCTTTTATTTTGACCCGGATCCATTCTTGCTAAACTTGAGTTATTTAAGTATTTTTGCAGAATATTGGATAATTGTGCCATGAAAACCAAGTCATTCGCTTTTGCAGCCTTGCTTTGCATCCTCCTGTCAGCGGAAGGGTGTGATTTCCTGAGGTCAGTATCCGGCCGTCCCACTTCGAGGGACATCCAGAAAAAAGCGGAACTGATCCAGAGGGAACTTGACCGCAAGACGGCTTCCCTTGATTCCATGAAAAGGATCGAGAAGCAGCTCAAGGATTCCCTTGCCTACATGGACTCCCTCAAGCAGTTGAAGGGCACCGTCCTGAATCCGTCCAAGCTCGGGGGACTGTATACCACCAAACTGGAAAGCAAATTCTACATCGTCATCGGCGCTTTCCGTGAAAGGGTCAATGCCGAGACACTTGTGAAGAAGGTTTCCGCCCAGGGGTATCCGGCGACCCTCATCAGTTTCCGCAACGGTTACAACGTGGTCGGGATATGCCCTTCCAATACCCCCCAGGCTATCTATGATACGCTTAAGGAAGTGAGGGAAAAGGATTTCTGTCCGGATGACGTCTGGGTGCTGATGAACGAATGAGGATGAAAAGCTTATACGTGATCATAGCGGTTTCCCTGGCCGCCCTTTTCCTTGCATCGCCGGTTTCCGGACAGTACAGGGACGGACGTTCATACGTGGACCTCAACGACAGCGAGACAGTCTCGGCCCTCAAGAAGCATGTCCGGATATTGGCTTCGGACGCGATGGAGGGGCGGAAGGCAGGTTCTCCAGGGGAGGAAGCCGCCGCCGATTACCTGACCCAGGCGTTCAAGGACTGCGACATAGACCTTCTGAGCGGAGACCATGGGGATGTGTTCGGAATGCGCATGAGCAACGGCGACACGATAGCCTCCAGGAATGTGATCGGATTTATCCCGGGCTACGACAAGCAGGTGAGGGGAGAGTACATCGTCATCGGTGCAAGGCTCGACAATCTGGGCACGGAAACCATGACGGTTGACGGGGCTCAGGTCGAAAAGATATACAACGGCGCCAACGGCAACGCTTCCGGCCTCGCCATGCTCATAGAACTCGGCCGCAAGCTGAGGACGAACAGCGTGCTCCTGCGCCGGTCCGTCCTGCTCATGGGTTTCGGCGATTCCCGTAACATGAATGCCGGTTCATGGTACTTCCTCAACAGGGCTTTCACCGACGTGGACAACATAGTGGCGATGGTGAACCTGGACATGCTGGGTACCGGGAACAGCGGTTTCTACGCTTACACGGCATCCAATCCGGACATGAACGCGATCATATCTTCGGTCAACTCCACCCTTCAGCCCATCTTTCCCGAGGTGACGACTTCCGAACCATATCCCTCCGACCACAGGTCGTTCTATGACAAGAGGATACCTTCGGTGTACTTCACTACCGGCAGATACTCCGAGCATGACACTCCGAAGGATGTCGAGAACATAATCGATTATGCCGACATGGAGAGGGAGCTTGAGTACATCTACAGTTTCTCCATTGCGCTCGCTTCCACGGACCATGCTCCAGCCTTCGATTCCACCGTTGCCAGTGCGCGTGCAGGCGGCGGTGCCATTCCGTATTACGACTGTGACCGCAAACCTACCTTCCTCGGAAGCCCCGATCCGGCGAAATTCCTCCAGACGTGGGTATATCACTATCTGAAATATCCGGATGATGCCGTGAGGAACGGCATCCAGGGCCGTGTGCTCGTGGATTTCGTGATAGACGAGAAAGGAAAGGTGACCGACGTCAAGGTCCTGAGGGGAGTGGATCCGCTTCTCGATAACGAAGCCGTAAGGGTGATAAGCGCTTCTCCGGACTGGAAACCTGGGACCGTCAGGGGAAAGAAGGTCAAGTCGAGGATGTCCCTTTATGTGGAGTTCCGGCTGAAGGAAAGGAAGAAATAAGGAAAAACAGATAACAATGGATTACGATTTCAAGTCGATTGAGAGAAAATGGCAGGCCTGGTGGGCGGAAAACAAGACCTACAAGGCCGTGGAGGATCCGTCCAAGCCTAAGTATTATGTTCTGGACATGTTCCCTTACCCTTCAGGGGCGGGACTCCATGTGGGACATCCGCTGGGATACATAGCAAGCGACATCTACTCGCGTTACAAAAGACTCAAGGGGTTTAACGTATTGCATCCCATGGGTTACGATGCCTTCGGACTTCCCGCGGAGCAGTATGCAATACAGACGGGACAGCACCCGGAAAAGACGACCAACGACAATATCGCCCGCTATCGCAGCCAGCTGGACAGGATAGGGTTCTCCTTCGACTGGGACCGCGAGGTCAAGACCTGCGATCCGGCGTATTACAAGTGGACCCAGTGGGCGTTCCTCAAGATGTTCGACAGCTGGTTCGACAATGCCGCCGGGAAGGCCCGTCCCGTTTCCGAACTTGTCGAAGCCTTTGAAAAAGGTGGTTCCGCAGCGGTCGATGCGGCCTGTGGGGAGGTCTCTCCTTTCTCGGCTGACGACTGGAAGGCGATGGACGAAAAGCAGAGGTCCGCTGTCCTCATGCAGTACAGGATCGCATACCAGGGGGAGACTTCGGTGAATTGGTGCGAAGGCCTTGGAACGGTTCTGGCAAATGACGAAGTCAAAGACGGGATATCCGTCCGCGGAGGCTTCCCTGTGGTCCAGAAGAAAATGACCCAATGGCAGCTCCGCGTTTCGGCGTATGCGCAGAGGCTTCTCGACGGTCTGGACAACCTTGAGTGGACAGATTCCCTCAAGGAGATGCAGAGGAACTGGATAGGCCGTTCCGAGGGATGCGAGGTCGTATTCAACACCATCTGCGACGGAAAGGAGCTCCCGGTCACCATTTTCACTACCCGGGTGGACACCATCTTCGGCGTGACTTTCATGGTGCTTGCTCCTGAAAGCGACCTGGTAGGGGAGCTGACTTCGTCGGACCGCAGGGAAGAAGTGGAAGCCTATGTGGCCGAGGTGCGCAAGAAAACCGAGAGGGAGAGGATCGCGGAAACCAAAACGGTGACAGGCGTTTTCTCCGGATCCTACGGAATCAATCCTCTTACGGGCGAGAAGATCCCTGTATGGATATCCGAATATGTGCTTGCAGGGTACGGTACCGGGGCGATCATGGCCGTTCCGGCGCATGACAGCCGCGACTATGCCTTCGCCAGGAAGTTCAATCTGCCCATAGTCCCTATCATCGAGGGCTGCGATGTCAGCGAGCAGTCGTTCGACGCCAAGGAAGGACGCATGTGCAATTCCGGTTTCCTTGACGGCATGGATGTCCGCGAGGCTATCGAGGCAGCGAAGGACTATGTGGAGGAGAAGGGACTGGGCAGGCGCAAGACGAATTTCCGTCTGCGTGACGCCATTTTCTCCCGACAGCGGTATTGGGGGGAACCGTTCCCGATATGTTACAAGGACGGGATCGCCACTCCGCTGCCATATGACAGCCTGCCCCTCGAACTTCCCGAAATCGGAGAGTTTAAACCTTCTGAAAACGGGGAACCTCCCCTTGCCAGGGCCAAGGACTGGACCTGGGAGGGCTGGCCTATCGAGAAGAGCACCATGCCTGGTTTCGCAGGATCGAGCGCCTACTACCTGAGGTATATGGATCCCCACAACGACAAGGCTCTCGTCAGCCCTGAAGCCAACTCCTACTGGCGCAGCGTCGACCTCTATGTCGGAGGAACCGAGCATGCCACCGGCCATCTGATCTATTCCCGTTTCTGGAACAAGTTCCTCTATGACCTTGGTTATGTCTGCGAGGATGAACCGTTCCGCAAGCTTGTCAACCAGGGGATGATCCAGGGGAGGTCGAGTTTCGTGTATCGCATCGTCGGCACCAACACGTTCGTTTCCTCTGGCCTCAAGGACAGGTATGAAACTACCGAGATCCATGTCGATATCAGCCTCGTCCGCGGCGACAGGCTTGATATCGAAGGTTTCAAGGCATGGAGGCCTGAGTACGGAGATGCCGAATTCATCCTTGAAGACGGGGAGTATGTGTGCGGATGGGCGGTCGAAAAGATGAGCAAGTCCATGTTCAACGTCGTCAATCCCGACAATATCTGCGACACTTACGGAGCCGACACCCTCAGGCTTTACGAGATGTTCCTCGGCCCTGTGGAGCAGAGCAAGCCATGGGATACCAAGGGAATTGACGGGGTCAGCCGTTTCCTCAGGAAATTCTGGAGGCTGTTCTATGACCGCGACGGTTTAATCGTAGAAGATACCGACCCGTCTCCCGCCGAACTCAAGAGCCTTCACAAACTTATCGGAAAAGAGCAGGAGGACATCGAGAATTTCTCTTTCAACACCACGATAAGCGCTTTCATGATCGCTGTCGGCGAGCTTACAGATCTCGGATGCCATAAGAGGGCTGTCCTGGAACCCCTGGCCATACTCATCTCCCCCTTTGCTCCCCACATCGCCGAAGAACTCTGGCACGTGCTGGGGCACGGGGAGAGCGTTACCCGCGCGTCATTCCCTGAGTTCAACGAGTCCTACACGGTCGAAGACAGCTGCACCTATGCCGTATCTTTCAACGGAAAGACCCGTTTTACCGTCGACCTTCCCAAGTCGATGGGCAGGGATGAGGTAGGGAGCCATGTCCTCTCCCTCGACAAGGCCTTGAAATATACCGAAGGTCATGATGTGCTGAAGGTTATCGTAGTCCCGGGCAAGATCGTCAACATTGTGGTCAAGTAACATGAACTTAAAAATCAGGAATCTAATCAACGATTACATCCTGCTCACGGCGGCGTGTTTCTTCTTCGCTTTCGCGTGGGAGTGTTTCATGATCCCCAACGGGATGTCCGCTGGCGGCATGATGGGCCTTTGCACTATTATCCAGTATGCCACCCTCGGGGTGATTCCGGCCCAGTATTCATATATTGTAATCAATGCGATACTCATAATTGTCGCCGTGCTGGCCATGGGCATCGGTTTCGGGTTCAAGACCATATACTGCATAGTGGTATCCTCGCTGGCCATGCAAGTCATCAGCGGTATCCCTTCCATCCACAGTGTGCCGGGAGGTTTCTTCTTCGTTCAGGAGACCGTGCTGATTCCGATTATCGCCGGTGTTTTCGAAGCCATCGGCATAGGCCTTGTGCTCCGTTTCGGCGGAAGCACGGGAGGAACCGACATTATCGCCCTGATGGTGAACAAGTATTATCCGGTTTCCCTCAGCATGACCTTCCTTGTTACGGACGTGATCATCTGCTCCCTCCTTCTTTTCCTTCCCGGGAAGACATTCTCGGATATGTGCTACGGACTTGAGGAACTGGTCATTTTCTCCCTCCTGATAGACCTGGTGGTCGGCGGTAAGAAGTCCTCCTACCAGCTTATGGTGTTTTCCGAGAAGTTCGAGGCTATCGCAGACCATATAATCAATGAAATGGACAGGGGAGTGACGGTCCTGAAGGCTCAGGGATGGTTTACCAAGAAAGATAAGGACGTCCTCCTCATCCTCATCAGCCAGAACCAGCTCAATGAGATTTCAAGGGCGGTCAAGGAGATAGACCCCAGGGCTTTCATGTCCATTTCCCCGACACACAATGTCTACGGTGAAGGTTTCGAAGAAATCAAGGCCGGATTGAAACGCAAAAAGAAACAGCATGCCGATTCTTAAATCAAACGTCTGGACCTGGATCAGGGAATACAGCCTGATCGTTGCCGGAATCTTCATCTATGTGCTTGGCTGGACCATCTTCCTGGTTCCCAACAATATGGTAGGCGGAGGTGTTACCGGTATCAGTTCCATCGTGCAATACGCCACCGGAGGCGTCGTCAAGATGGGTTACACCTATTTCCTGATAAATGTAGGCCTCATAATCGCCGGCGTTCTTTCCCTCGGGAAGTCCTTCGGCGGCAAGACTGTAGTAGCCATAGTCCTCGCTTCCATCGGACTCAACGTCCTTCAGGAACTCATCCCTATCGAGTCTCCCTTCATTCAGACCTTTGTCCTCCAGGACAACAACAAACTGATGTGCACTATCATGGGCGGCATCATGGTCGGCGTCGGCATCGGAATGACGATGTCCGCCGGTGGGAGCACCGGAGGCACCGACATCATCGCCCTCATGGTCAACAAGCGCAAGAACATATCCCCCGGTAAGATGATCCTGTTCATGGACATAGTGATCATCTGTTCCTCGCTTCTCGTCCCTTCGTACACCCCTGACGGAGAACTTGTCCCGTTCGTGGATAAGATACTGACCGTCGTATACGGCCTGATACTCATAACGGTAAACAGCTATGTGCTTGATATCTACCTTTCCGGATCAAGGCAGTCCGTGCAGCTGTTCATCCTCTCGAGGAAATACGGCGAGATTGCAGACGCCATTGTCCGCGACCTCCGGCACGGGGTGACCGTCCTGGACGGGGAAGGTTGGTATACCAAGCAACAATGCAAGGTCCTGATGGTTATTATCCGGAAGGCCGACCTAAATCTCTGCCTGCGTTACATCAAGACGATCGACCCTGACGTGTTCATGTCGGTATCTTCCGCGGCCGGCGTCTATGGCCGTGGGTTCGATGCCATCAAGGTCTCGGCCGCCAAGCCGGAGCAAAAACAATAAGATTTATTTTTCGGCCGGATTTTTTTCGGTTTTTACCCCCGTCCGTATTATTCCGGGCGGGGGTATTTGTGTTAAATTTGATTGGACAACCATTCTGATTAATAAATATGACAATATGAAAAAACGTTTGAGATTTCTGGTAATCCTTCCTTTTCTGTGCGGAGGCTTGTTGATGATCCTTGATTCCGCTTTGTTCAGGACGGATCTGCCGGCTGTCCTGGCTTTCGACGTGTTTGCCGTCGACGTCTTTCTGACGATGATGCCGTACCCGGTGGAAGAGGGCTCCGGCCTGGCCGAGAAGCACATCCTTGCACTTACGTCGGTGTCTGCGCTCACGGCGCTGGCAGTGCATTTCCTCCATGGACCCGGTGCCGGACTCCGGATTGTCATTTCCGTCGTCTTGTATCTCCTGTCCCTGGCGGGGTTCCTTTTCAAGGTCAGGACGGAAAGGAAGAAAATGCCGGTCATGGAATCCTACTCACGGACAGTATTCGTGCTGGCCGTCCTTATCCTGCTCGTCGCCTTCATGGAAGGCGGCGTGTATGGCGGAAGGGCGTCATTGTGGGTCGTGATACTCATGTATGTGTCTATGGTGGCATCGGTTGTCTGCCTTTTCCTGTGCGTCCGCGGCGACAGGCCACGCAGGGCCGTTCCCGAAGCCGGCATGCAACCGGACGAACCTGCCCTCCCTCCTTATGACGCCATGGACGAAAGGGCCAGGATGGACACCCTCTTCGGCAGGGTAGACGTGCTGATGAAGGAGAAGAAACTGTTTCTGGACGAGGACCTTACCCTTAAAGATATCTCCCTCCAGCTGTCCTGCAACAAAGTCTATGTCTCCAGGGCCATCCTCGACAAGACCGGGCTCAATTTCCGGCAGTACGTCAACCGGTACCGTATCGATTATGCCCTGGAAATGCTCGGCCGGAATCCGGATATGAAGGTCTCGGAACTGTCAGGACTATGCGGATTCCACTCCCAGCCGACCTTCAACCTTGCCTTCCGGATGAACCAGCACATGACCCCGAGCGAATGGAAACGCGGATTCAGGCGGTCGTGATTCCTTTCCATGAGGATGGGACCGGGGCGTAAATGTCCAGGGGAGTCTTTTTGACCGGGTGTACGAAGGTGATCCTGCGGGCGTGGAGGCAGATTCCTCCGTCGGGATTCGACCGCGGTGCCCCGTATTTAAGGTCTCCTTTTATATGGCAGCCGGCGTGGGCCAGCTGGCAACGGATCTGATGATGACGTCCGGTGAGCAGGTTGACTTCCAGGAGGGCATAGCTCCTGGTGGTCTGAAGCAGGCGGTAGGTGAGCCGGGCAAGTTTCGCCCCTGGAACCCCTTCCTTTGCTACGAAGCTCTTGTTGATCTTTTCGTTGCGGACGAGCCAGTCGTCAAGCTCTGCTTCCTTTTCAGGAGGAAGGCCGCAGCACAGGGCCCAATAGGTCTTGTGGACCTCTCCTTCCCGGAACATGGCGGACAGCCTCTCCAGGGCTTTTGAAGTCTTGGCCAGGATTATGGCTCCGCTCACGGGCCTGTCAAGCCTGTGCGGTATCCCGAGAAATACTTTCCCTGGTTTGGAATCCCTCTCGGCGATGAGGGCCTTGTATTTGTCAGCGAGGGTTTCGTCGCCGGTCTTGTCCCCTTGGCTGATTTCCCCTGCGGCCTTGTTGACAACCAGCAGATGATTGTCTTCGTAGAGGATCCTGGACTCCAGGTCCTGACGCTCCGAGGAAGTTAGGATTCTGTATTCGCCTCCGGCCATGTCATGTGTTTGAGTGATGCAAAAATAGCAATAAAAGGCGGATTCCCTGCCATTTTGTCAGAAAAAGAGAATGGCACAAAGTTGGATGTTCGCAGGTTGTCCCGGAAGAAGGATTCCGGGGTGAACTGATAATTGATAAAAAGTTAACGATATGGGTAAAATTATTGGAATCGACTTGGGTACCACCAATTCGTGCGTAGCCGTGATGGAAGGCAACCAGCCTACCGTCATCATCAACAATGAGGGAGAAAGGACGACCCCTTCCGTGGTGGCTTTTACCGACGGAGGCTAGAGGAAGATTGGAAACCCTGCAAAGCGTCAGGCCATCACCAATCCCCAGAAAACCGTATTCTCCATCAAGAGGTTCATGGGTGAGACCTATGACCAGGTAAATAAAGAGATCGCCCGCGTGCCCTATAAGGTCGCCAGGGGCGAAAACAACACTCCGAGGGTGGACATTGACGGACGTCTGTACACTCCTCAGGAAATATCTGCAATGATTCTCCAGAAGATGAAGAAAACCGCGGAGGACTATCTCAGGCAGGATGTCACGGAGGCCGTGATCACCGTCCCCGCATATTTCTCCGATTCCCAGAGGCAGGCCACCAAGGAGGCCGGAAAGATCGCCGGACTGGATGTGAAGAGGATCATCAACGAGCCGACCGCAGCGGCCCTTGCCTATGGCCTTGACAAGAAGAACAAGGACATGAAGGTCGCGGTTTACGACCTTGGCGGCGGTACCTTCGATATCTCCATACTCGAGCTTGGCGGAGGCGTGTTCGAAGTCAAGTCCACCAACGGCGACACCCACCTCGGAGGAGACGACTTCGACCAGGTCATCATCGACTGGCTTGCCGGAGAATTCGCTTCGGAGAACGGCGGAATAGACCTCAAGAAGGACCCTATGGCCCTCCAGAGGCTGAAGGAAGCTGCCGAGAAGGCGAAGATCGAGCTTTCCAGCCAGACCTCTTCCGAAATCAACCTTCCTTACATCATGCCTGTGGACGGAGTGCCCAAGCATCTTGTCAAGACCCTTACCAGGGCCAGGTTCGAGCAGCTCTGCGACAGCCTCTTCCAGAAGACCATCGAGCCTTGCCGCCAGGCCCTTGCCGACGCGCATCTGAGCGCTTCCGACATTGACGAGGTACTGCTCGTGGGCGGTTCCACCCGTATACCCAAGATACAGGAGATTGTCAAGGATTTCTTCGGCAAGGAGCCCAACAAGAGTGTCAACCCCGACGAGGTGGTCGCTATCGGAGCTTCCATCCAGGGCGGTGTGCTCGCAGGTGACGTGAAGGATGTCCTCCTTCTCGACGTGACCCCTCTTTCCCTCGGAATCGAGACTCTTGGCGGCGTGATGACGAAGCTCATCGAGTCCAATACCACCATCCCTGCCCGCAAGTCCCAGGTGTTCTCAACGGCAGCCGACAACCAGCCTTCCGTCGAGATCAGGGTGCTCCAGGGAGAGCGTCCCATGGCCAAAGACAACAAGCAGATCGGAGTCTTCCATCTTGACGGGATCGCTCCCGCCCCCAGAGGCGTGCCCCAGATCGAGGTTACCTTTGACATCGACGCCAACGGTATCCTGAACGTGTCCGCGAAGGACAAGGCCACCGGCAAGGAGCAGAATATTCGTATCGAGGCATCCTCCGGACTCTCCGACGATGAGATCAAGCGCATGCGCGACGAGGCCAAGGCCAACGAGGCTGCCGACAGGGAGGAGAAGGAACGTGTCGACAAGATCAACAATGCGGACGCGCTCTGCTTCCAGACCGAGAAGTTCCTCAAGGAGAACGGTGACAAGATTCCTTCCGACATGAGGGGACCTGTTGACACGGCCCTCTCCGGACTGAAGGATGCGGTGAAGAACCAGAACATCTCCGATATCGACCGCTATACCTCCGACCTGAACAATGCCATGCAGACGGCATATCAGGCGATGGCGGGTCAGGCCGGCCCCCAGGGCCCCCAGGGTCCCCAGCCGGGTCCACAGGACGGCCCCCAGGCTCCTGACGAGCAGTAAGGCATTTACATTTCGAGCCGCTGTGCCCCCGGGCGCGGCGGCTTTTTTTATGTTCCGGCAAATTGGCTATCTTTGTAAGAAAAGTATTGCTGAAAATGAAAAGGGTATTATTCATTCTTTGCACTTTTTCCATCCTCCTCGCCTCATGCGGGCGTAAGCCGGCCGTGGAAGGGAAGGCTCCGCTTTCCGTCATAATGGAGACCGACCTCGGCAATGACATCGATGATGCCATCGCCCTCGCTTTGCTCTACAAGTATCTTGACGACGGGAAGATACGCCTTCTCGCCATCAATATCAACAAGAACGGAGACGCCCCTGCCGGATATGCCGACATACTCAACACCTGGTACGGGTATCCTGACATTCCGGTAGGCATAATCCGCGACGGTGCGGAATGTGAGAACGATGCCGAGGTGAATTATGCCAAGGCCGTGGTGCAGATGGCCGGCCCTGACGGGAAACCGCTTTTCGCCGGTTCCGGCGTAGATCCCGCTGCCCGTCCTGAGGCGGTGACCCTCTACAGGAAGATTCTTTCATCTGAGCCGGATTCGTCCGTTACGATCGTGTCGGTGGGCTTCTCGACCAACCTTGCGCGGCTTCTGGATTCCCCGGCGGATGATTATTCTCTGCTGTCAGGAGAAGAGCTGGTCGCTAAGAAGGTCAGGCTTCTCGTGACCATGGCCGGGCGTTTCGACGGCACCGATCACCATGAGTACAATGTGATCAAGGACATTCCCGCCGCCCAGGCTGTATTCGGAAGATGGCCGACCCCGGTGGTCACTTCACCCTTCGAGCTCGGTATCCGTGTCGAGTATCCGGGGGAGAGCATAGCCGATGATTTCACCTGGACAGACCGGCATCCCGTCGTTGAAGCGTACAAAGCCTACTTGCCCATGCCTTACGACCGGCCTTCTTGGGATCCTACGGCCGTGCTTTATGCAGTTGAAGGCGGGGATTGGTTCGGTATCTCCGCGCCCGGCAGGATCGAGGTCTCGGATGAAGGATCGACTTATTTCACAGAAGACCCTTCCGGGCGGCACCGCTATCTTTCCGTTTCAGACACCCAGGCGGAGGCAATCAAGAAGCATTTCGTCGAGATGGTCACTTCCCGTCCCCTGTCTATGAAAAATGATGGGACGAATTGAAATTCAGCATTTAAGGATAATTTAAAGTAAGGTTATATGTCTGTTGCGAGACGCAGTTTCCCCGTCAGGGGCATGGGCTGTGCGGCCTGCGTGGCCCGGGTCCAGAATACATTGAAGGAACAGAAGGGAGTCATTGACGCGAGGGTGAGCCTCGCCTCCAATTCCGCGCAGGTGGATTTCGACCCTGCGGTCGTCACACCGGAGGGTCTGAAAAAAGCCGTCCAGGATGCCGGATACGACCTCCTGGTGGAAGGTGACGACTCCGAAGACGGTGACCCTGCCGAGGCTGAGGCCGAACGGCTCCGGCAGGAAGACTTCCTGGGCCTGAGGAGGGATGCCCTGCTTTCGGCTGTATTGTCCGTCCTGATCATGGTGGTCGGGATGGGATTCAAGCCCTTCCCTGGGAAGGGATGGGTGCTCTGCGCCTTTGCGGCCCCAGCCGTCTTCTGGTGCGGACGCAGGTTTATCAGGACGGCGTGGAAACAGGCGGCGCACGGCAGTTCCGGCATGGACACCCTTGTGGCCCTTTCCATCGTCATTTCATTCCTTTTCAGCCTGTTCAACCTTGTCTTCCCGGCCGTGTGGACTTCCCGGGGGCTTGAACCCAGGCTGTATTTCGAGTCCTCCTCCATGATCGTGGCGTTCATCCTTATCGGACGCATGTTCGAGGAGAGGGCTAAATTCAGCACCACGGCATCTATACGTTCCCTTTCAGGCCTTCAGCCAAAAGTCAAGGATATATCTGTGGGAGAGGTCGTTACGATCAATCCCGGTGACCGTGTCCCCGTTGACGGCGAGGTGCTTTCCGGGGAGGGAAGCGTCGATGAAAGCATGCTTACCGGAGAGTCTGAAGCTTCCGCCAAGATGCCCGGTTCAAAGGTATTTGCAGGGACCATGTGCCTTGGTGGCCCTTTCAAGGTGACTGCAGAAAAAACGGGGAAGGATACCATGCTTTCCGCCATCATACGGATGGTTAAGGATGCCCAGGGCAGCAAGGCCCGCATCCAGAACCTGGTCGACAGGGTGGCTGCGATATTCGTCCCGGTGATCATCGCCATCTCTGTCATTTCATTTCTGTGCTGGGCCCTCCTTTCTCCGGAAGACGGACTTACCCGCGGCCTGATAGCGATGGTTACCGTCCTGGTCGTGGCCTGTCCCTGCTCACTCGGTCTGGCTACCCCCACCGCCCTCATAGCCGGAATAGGGAAGGGAGCTGAAAAAGGTATCCTCATCAAGGATGCGGACAGCCTCCAGACGGCCCGTAAGGTGAGTGCCGTAATATTGGACAAGACCGGTACCCTTACCGTATCCGACGGAACCGTGGAGAGCGTCAAGCCTGGGTCCGCCGAAGCCGTGTCCGAACTCAAGGGAATGGGGCTCAAGGTGTACATGGAAAGCGGGGACAAGCAGGAGAAGGCTGCAGCCGTTGCCAGGGCCGTCGGAATCAGGGATTTCAAGTCAGGCTGCCTGCCGGCCGACAAGGCAGGTTTCGTAAGGGAGCTCCAGGGAGAAGGCCACAGGGTGGCCATGGTAGGGGACGGGGTCAATGACAGCGCTGCCCTTGCATCCGCCGACCTGTCGGTTGCGATGGGAAGCGGTACGGACGTCGCCATGAATACGGCGATGGCCACCATTGTGTCTTCCGACCTGCGGAAACTTCCCGAACTCATCAGGCTTTCCAGGCGGACCGTCAGGATCATAACCGAGAACCTGGTCTGGGCCTTCCTCTATAATATCATAGCCATCCCTGTCGCAGCCGGGGTCTTCTATCCTATCAGCGGATTCGTGCTCAATCCCATGGTGGCCGCAGCCTGCATGGCCGCCAGCTCGGTCCTCGTGGTGGGCAATTCCCTCCGGCTGAGGTATATGTGACCGATGCTCCCGGGTTGATGGTGGTATTCAGGGAAAATGCTTATATTTGTATGATTGAAAACATTCGATAATATTTAAATTTATAAGATGAAAAAAGTTGTACTTATCAGGCATGGCGAGAGCCAGTGGAACAAGGAGAACAGGTTTACGGGTTGGACGGACGTCGACCTCAGCGAAAAAGGCGTCCAGGAAGCACATGAGGCCGGACTCCTTTTGAAGAAGGAAGGTTATACGTTCGGAAAGGCCTACACTTCATACCTGAAGAGGGCGGTCAAGACCCTGAACAATGTGCTCGATGCCATGGACCTGGACTGGATTCCCGTGGAAAAGAGCTGGAAACTTAACGAGAAGCACTATGGCAACCTCCAGGGACTGAACAAGGCCGAGACTGCCGCCAAATACGGTGACGAGCAGGTGCATATCTGGAGGAGGAGCTATGATGTCGCCCCTCTGCCCATTCCCGAGGACGATCCCCGCAATCCCAGGCTGGATCCCCGTTATGCAGAGGTGGATGACAAGGACCTTCCCCGTACGGAGGCTCTCTGCGACACGGTTAAGAGGACGGTTCCCTACTGGAAAGAAGTTATTTATCCCGATATGATGAAGAGCGAAAAGCCCATCGTCGTTGTCGCTCACGGCAACAGCCTCCGCTCCATCGTCAAGTATCTCAAGGGAATTTCCGATGCCGATATCGCAGCCCTCAACATCCCCACCGCCGTTCCTTATGTTTTCGAGTTCGACGATGAAGGGAATTTTATCAAGGACTATTACCTCGGTGACCAGGAGGCCATCAAGGCCAAGATGACCGCTGTGGCCAACCAGGGAAAGGCGAAGAAGTAACATCTGTCAGCCGGCCACCGGCAATTGATAACAACCAAACAATAATCAGTTATGAGCAAAGAAATCACCAGGAGATCCTTCCTTAAGGCCGGGACCGCCGCAGCCGTCGGGCTCACCGTAGCTCCCAGCTCGATCCTTGGCAAGACCTATGGTCACACTGCCGCTCCCAGCGACAAGCTGAACGTCCTCGGCGTCGGAATCGGCGGCCGTGGCGCATCCGACCTCCGTGCTGTAGCCAAGACCGAGAACATCATCGGCCTGGCCGACGTGGACTGGGCATATGCTGACCATGTGTTCAAGGATTATCCGAAGGCCAAGAAGTTCAATGACTACCGCAAGATGTACGACAAGATGCTCAAGAGCGCGGACGCC
>ODAI012451800.1_pt1 | contig 14903 bp, 15 predicted proteins | sample 1539321 | NCBI WGS metagenome assembly ODAI01 (sample SAMN02144231, study PRJEB22623) | gut metagenome | biome: sheep rumen | host: Ovis aries | place: New Zealand
CTGCACATCGACGAACATAATCAAAAATGTCCACAGTACAAAGGCAACCGATAACACGATACCCAATGTCAAATTCCTCTTCAATTCAATCAGTCCTTTCAAATTGGTTGATTTGAAAGTAACACAGAATGAGAAAAAAGAAAAGAAACGCTCCGTCACATGGGTGATACGATGCGTGTCGCGCGTACTTACCAAAGCGCGGCTAATAACCTTTAGCTTTATTATAGCTAATAAAAATCAGCCTGTCAACTGTGTTTTTTATAAACGACTGGTATTACTATATGTCAAAGTCTTGTCTGCGCGATATATTCACATGAGAAAAAATGAGGCTGCGGTTCAAATGAACCACAGCCTCAAATAACTGTTTATGCTATCTGAAATCAGACGTCGGTCAGCTTAAGATTCTTTACCTTTCTTGTTCCGAACGCGTTGATTACAATTGAGAATACTGCCGTAATCGCTGCGCTTATCAGCCATCCTAAAATATACGGAGTTCTGACAAACTGAGCGTGCGGCATTTCAATAAACCTGATGACGATATAGCCCATCAAAGCGCCCACGCCGATACCAAGCAGGATACCGATTACCGAGGTGATAACAGTTTCGGTGTTCAGATACCGTTTGACCTCTTTGACGGTGAAACCGTTGATACGCATGATTGTCAGCTCGCGCGTCTTTTGATTTACATACATCTTCGTGATATTGAGGAGAATGAAATAAGCCATCAGACCCGCTATAACCAGCAAGAGGATTGCTACCTTGTTGAACACGTTTGTCACAAGCTCCAGCTTATCTTTGTCCTCAGCGGCGGGAGAAAGGCTTTCATAACCCTTGACCTGACTGAGCTTTTCAACCAGCTTCTCCTTGTCAGCCCCTTTCATATACACAAAATATGTGTTCATCTCGGGCTTTTCGCCAAAGTACTTTTCATAGGACGCTTCGTTCATAATCATGTTGCGTCCCATATAGTTGTTGAACACGCCTGCAACTTTTACATCGTTCGGAGCCATTGTGTTGTCGTAGATAATGATATCGTCGCCTTGATTCTTACCCGAGGTTTCGGTGGTTCTGGACTGGATGAACACGCCGTCAGCGTCGGTCGGGATTTTGCTGTCATTTTTCCACGTCTTAAAGTTATAAAACTCTGAGAGCGCTTCCATATCTCCGCAAATAAGGTCGGTGTATTCTACGTCGCTGCCTGCCTTGAACGCGCGGATACCGCTTTGCGCCTTAACCCAAGTTGTACCTGCGTCATCAAGGATTGCTTCGATTTCTTTTTCGGCATTATCGGACGTGCCGGGATTAAAGGTCAGCCTTTCGTCATATTTCACGATTTCGCCATACTGCTTGTCGGCAACGCTGCTGACGCTGCCGCGAAGAGTAAAGCCGATTACAAGAAGCGCGCAGCATCCCGCGACGCTGACGGTCGTCACAATGACGCGGGCAAGGTCGGAGCGCATATTGCGGACAATCAGCCTTGAATACAGGCTGCCGCCGCTCTTGGATTTTTTGGAGCTTTTCCATACCTTGGGCTGTTTTTCCCTCATCAAATCCATTGCGGTGGAGCGCATAAGACCCAGGCAGGAAATTGTTACCGCCGCTATGGCAAGTACAATCGCCAGACCTACGGCAATTACAGAAGTTCCAACCAGAATTCCTGCGGGAATTTGTCCGATTACATACATATTGGCGTAAGAGTTAAGCACCACGCCCTGGATTACAAAGTAACCGGCAATGATACCGATCAGGGCGCCGACAATGGTCGCGCTGATGCCAAAGACAAGATATTTTCCCAAAATCTCGCTGTTAAAGAAGCCGAGCGCCTTTGTCGCGCCGACCAGATTTCTTTGCTCGTCAACAATGCGCTTGATTGTTGTGTAAATGACAAGCGCCGCGATGACAACAAAGAATAAGGAGAAGGTGACGCTCAGGTTTGAGATGCTCTTTGCCGAAAGCGAAAGGTGCATATATCCGCCGTTAGAGCCCACATCAAAAACAAACCAGCTGCAATCCTTAATCTCGTCAAGATTCTTTTTGGCGTCGTCAAGCTTTCGGACGTTCTTTTCATATTCTTTTACAGCGTTATTGTACTCTTTTTCTTTGTCGGCAAGGGTATTTTTGCCGTTCTCGAGCTCTTTGACTCCGTTATCGTATTTTTGCTTGTTTTCATCGTACTTTGCGACGCCGTCGTCATACTGCGCTTTGCCGTTGTTGTATTCAGCGAGGCCCGACTCGTATTGAGCCATACCCGAGTAATACTCGGCAGCTCCGACGTCGTACCGCGCTTTGCCTGCCTCGTACTGCGCAACGGCGTTGTCATACTTGGCTTTACTGCCCTTGTACTGTGCCAAAGCGGCGTCGTATTTGGCTTTGCCTTCGTCAAACTGCCGCTTTCCTTCGTTATACTCGCTCAAGCCCTGATTATACAGTTCTTCGGCGGCCGCCACGATTTCTTTATATGCCTCAAGCTCCTCGGGAGTAAGCTCGGCGAGCTCTTCGGGTGTAGTGCTCTTTGCTTCGTTCAGCGCCTGTTCGGCGGCGTCAAGCAATTCCTTCGAGGAATTGAGCTCCGCTTCGGCAGCGTCGAGCTTTTGCTTGTTGGCGTCGAGCTCGGTTTTTGCCGCGTCAAGCTTTGCCTTGTTTGCGTCGAGCTCGGATTTTGCGGATGTAAGCTTTTGATTAGAGGTGTAAAGCTCATTACCCGCCGAGTCAAGCTTGTTTTTGGAGCTGCTCAAAGTATCCTGAGCGCTGTCCAGCTTGGATTTTGAGCTGTCCAGCGTTTGCTTACCGTTGTCAAGCTCCGTTTTTGCGTTTTTAAGCTTTTCTTCGTTCTCGCTGATTGTATTTTTTCCCTTGTCAAGCTCTTTTTTTCCGTTGTCCAGCTTTTCTTTTGCTTCATCGAGCTTTTTCTGGCCGTCGTTGATTTCTTTTTGATACTTATCCTTAACCTCTGCGGTGCGAAGCGCCGATCTTTCGTCGGCAATTGCGTTGAGACGTTCTTTGGCGGCGTCGGTTTTCTTTTTATAATCGTCGCTGAAGCGGTTCAAGCCCTCGGTGGATTTGAGTACAACCTCGGCTCTCATGAAGCAGCCGTCCAGTTCCTCATCATCAAAAGCGCCGGGAGCGACAAGAACATATCTGTTACCCGGAGCGAAATCGGGCTTCGCAAGGTGGTCGGGGTGCAGAACTATACCTGTGATTTTATATTCTTTACCCTTCAAAAATTTAGGTGTGTCGCCCTGTTCGTCGCAAGCGGTGACGGTATCTCCGATTTTGTACCCGAGTTTGTCCGCAACAGTCTGCTCAACAGCGCATTCATCGGCTTTTTGAGGCAGTTTGCCTTCTTTAATTTCGGGTATGTTAATGCTTTCGCTGACGGAAACAACGTTGACGTTCTCGTGAATGTCGCCGTTGTTGATTTTTGCGTTCGCGAAATAGATGCCTTCAACATCCCTGACGTCGTCGTCTGCCTTCAGCGCGTCGATATCTCCTTTTGTCAGGAGCAGTGACGAGGTGACCTCAAAATCCCTGTAGGATGTTCTTTGATAAAAGCTGTCGCCCGCGTTCCTCATTGACTCGGCGGAATAACAAATTCCGAGATAGGACGACGCTGCCATTGCCGCGATGAAAACAACGGAAATCCACGAGAGAAGGTTCTTTTTTATGTTTCGCGTTGCGTCCTTAACCTGTGTTTTTTTCATGATGAACCCCTTTCCTGCCTTACCAGATTAAATCTACGGCGTGAAGCGGGTGCATATTTTTCTTGATGGAAGCAATCTTGCCGTTACGCACTTTTACAACACGATTCGCCATTTTGGCAATCTCAACATTATGCGTAACCATCATGACGGTAGTACCCTGCGTCTTGACGATATCCTCAATAGTCTGAAGCACCTCAATGCTTGTGGTATAGTCAAGCGCCGCGGTAGGCTCGTCGGCAAGAATCAGCTTGGGTTTTTTTACGATTGCGCGCGCGATTGAAACACGCTGCTGTTGACCGCCCGACATCTGGCCGGGATAGTTGTTTTCACGCTGCGACATATTGACCTTGGCAAGCGCTTCCTTGGAGGACATTGGGTCCTTAGCCAATTCGGCGATAAATTCAACGTTTTCAAGCGCCGTCAGGTTTGGCATCAGGTTATATGCCTGGAAAATATAACCGATGTAGTCGCGGCGATATTTTGTCAGCTCATCGTCCGAGGGATGGGAGAAATCCTTTCCCTCAATAGTCAGTTCGCCCGTAGTCAGAAAATCCATTCCGCCTACGATATTCATCATTGTGGATTTACCGCAGCCGGATTCGCCGAGCACGACGATAAACTCGTTCTTGTAAATATCGAGGTTTATACCCTTCAAAACCTTGAGCGTGGTATCGCCGGTCTGAAATTCTTTGGTTATGTTGCGCAGGGTTGCGAGGATTTCCTTTTTCTCCTCCAAATCAACGATTAAACCTTTTTCATCAATCGTAATTGCCGCAAGAGAAGCCATGCGCTCGCAAAGCTGCATTTCCTCTTCATCGTACAGCGTGCCGTCAAGCTTGTTGACAATCTGAACGCAGCCGATGATGTCGTGGGTATTGTTGAGCGGAACACAAATCATCGTCTTGGTGACCAAATCGTTGTCATCAAAGACAGTGCCGTCAAAACGTGTGTCAGACGCGGCGTCCTCTACAAACACGGATTTACCCGTTTGCGTTACAATACCCTCAATGCCCAGACCGTTCTCCACGCTGATGTTGGAGATATCGGCGGGGCCTATATGGAAAACAGGCGACAGCCTGTCGGTTTTGGGGTCAAGAAGCCATATTGCTCCTGCCTCGCTGTTCAGAGTTTTTACAATAATCTCTAAGCTGCCCGACAGCGCTTCCTCCAAGTTTTCTACCTTGAGCAACTGCGCCATGATTGCCCACGACGCTTTTGCGAATCGTTTGTTTTCTGCCATTGTCTCTATCCTCCCGGAAGTTTTCAGTGTATGTAATGTTATGATATATCGGTGTTGCCGTCGGAGCCGTAGTACGCAAATCCGAGCATTGTGATATCATCAAACTGCTCGGCGTCTCCGACAAAAGCGTTGATGCCGTTTGTTACGTTCTCCAGCACCTGACGCTGAGAAGCGTTTTGATTACCGTTCAAAACCGCAAGCATACGGTCTGTACCGAACAGCACGCGTTCGCTGTTCATAGCTTCGGCAACTCCGTCCGTATAGACAAACAGTCTGTCTCCCGGTTTCATTTCGAAATCATGTTCACGGAATCTAAGTCCCTTAAGCAGAGATACGGGCGGTGAATGTCTGTACTCAACGAGCTCGTAGGTGCCGTCGGCACGTTTCATAACCGGGTGCTCGTGTCCCGCGTTGGCAGCCTTTCCCTTGCCCGATGAAAGCTCCAGCACCGCAAGCCAAACGGTGACAAACTGCTTTGGCTTGATATTGTTGGTTTCAATCAACTGATTGTTGACCTTTTCGAGCGCGGCGGACGGACTGTCTCCGGCATTGAGGCGGTTCTTGATAAGCATTTTAGAAATCATCATGAACAGCGAAGCCGGAATTCCCTTGCCCGAAACATCGGCAATCACCATAGCGAGATGATTGTCATCGACGAGGAAGAAATCATAGAAATCTCCGCCGACCTCCTTTGCCGGAGTCATTGACGCGTAGATGTCAAAATCCTTCCTGTCGGGAAAAGCGGGAAAAGTGTTCGGGAGCTGAGCCGCCTGAATGTCCCTTGCCATATTCAGCTCCGCGCCGATACGTTCTTTTTCGGCGGTGGCAAGTCTGAGCTGTCCGATATAATCGCGCAGCTCAACATTCATTTGTTCGAACGAGTCGGAAAGCTCCTCAATCTCGTCGCCTGTGTGGATGTCGGGTGAAACAAGCTTCTCGGATTCCAAATCCCCCACCATTTCCTTAGCGGCGGAATTCAGGCGCTTGATTGGTATAAGTATGCCTTTTTTGGTTTTTTTGTAGAAAACAAAGATTGGGATAATACTGGTTACGAGTACGATTGCCAGCACCGCAAGGTTGAAATCCACAATCTTAAAAAAGATACTTTCACCCTTAAACTCGGTGGCAACCAACGCGATTGGTTTGCCGCTTTTGTCACAAACAGGCCAAAACGCGGTGACAATCAGTTTGCTGTTGTCCCGGTCGTTTATGTAAGCGTTCTCCTCGGATTTACCGTTAAAGGAACTCATTGCGCTTTCCTTGAATTCTCCCTCAAAAGCCTGACGAACGCCTAACGTATTCTCCGCAGAGCTGTTGGTATCCCAAATGATTACAAGCTCATTATCCGACGGAACGGAGACATACATGCGTTCCAAATCGCCTTCCGATTTCAGCAGCTCCAGAAAACCGTGCACGTGTTGATAGTATTCATCTGTCTTTTCGTTCTTATAATATTCGTTTATCTTTTCGGAGTCAATATATTGGGACGCCGTGTGAGTCAAGGCAAAGGCGGTTCCGTAGTGACTGTCATCAAAGTCACGGATATAATACCATGTGATACCGATACAGGCAAAAACGACGATGAACAGGAGAACAAAAATCAAACCGAGTATTGCCTTTGTGGTCAGCTTTTCTCTTTTTTTCTTGGGTGCTTTACTCATGGCTGTTCTCCGTTGACAATATGATTTTTCTTAATCGTTAAGATGTTTCTTCCGTCCTGATACGCGTAGCTTACCTCGTCCATTAACTTCTTGGTGAGAAAGATTCCGAGGCCTCCCTTTTTCGCTTGTGACAAGGGACGTTCCTTCGCGGGATCGGGCTTAGCCAAAGGATTAAAGGGGATTCCGCTGTCAATAAACGACAACGTAATCGCCGTAGGGTCATCGCTGCCGTCCGCGATTACGGTTATAAGCCCTGTATCGGGCTTATACGCGTAGCTGGCGACGTTGACAAAAATCTCTTCGGTACAAATCTTTAATTGAAAAAGCTCTTTTTTCTCAAAGCCGAGTTTCTTTGCAAAGCCGAGGACAAAGTTACTGACCTCACTCAGCCTTGCTTTTTCGGCAGGTATCTCCAAGCTCCTCATTTTACGTCGATAATATCAACAAAGCCCGTTATTTCAAAAATGTTCCTGACTTCATCGTTAGCGTTGATAACGCACATGTCACCGTTTTCCTGCATGACCTCGGCAGCGCCGAACAGCGCGCGCAGGCCGGCGCTGGAGATGTAGTTCATTTTTTGAGCGTCGATAACCAACGATGTGATTCCGTCAAGACAGGTTTCAAATTCCTTTTCCAAATCGGGAGCGGTATTGGTGTTTAATTCGCCTTCAATGGCAATCGTCAGCTTGGCGCCTTCCTGTGTTTTTGTAATCGTCATCAGATAATTCCTCCAAAAATAAAAAATAAAATCCGGGCTTGTTTCATAAACGGCAGAGTGTAAAAAAACAACATATTTTTCATATGCAATGCTTTTTTCGACGGCAGACTCGATATGCGCCGGAAAAAAACGCGGAATTGCGGAAAAGCCGATTTTTACACATTTTGACATTTTTAAACATGCCGCGGTTTGATTAAACTGTTCACATACAATCACGTTATATAATATCACGTTTATCGTTTCATTGCAACACCGGAAACCTGCGTTTTTTCGAAAATTCGTGTTTTTTCGAAACGCTCTGAGCCATCCGATATCGCCGTCAACAATCTCGGAAATAAGATTACTTGCGGCGCTGCGAGAAATTGCCGCATCGGGCTCGGTTTTTCGTACTTGTTTCGGGGGACAAATTCATAATTTTTTCATTATTTAAAAAAGTTTTTATTATTTTGTTGTTTTGTTCGGTTCTATATTGTATAATAAATACTGTTGGACCAAAACCGCTGTTTAATGATTCAACAATGCTGCGCATATGACGGAGAAAAAAGGGATTAACGCCTTTTCAGATACAAATCATATTATTTAAAAAAGGAGACAAGCGTATGGACATCACAGTAAACATAAACGGAGCAGAATTGACTATATGCCCTGCAGGACGCATTGACACCACAACCGCTCCTCAGCTTAAGTCAGTTGTAGACGAAAATATCGGCGGAGTTACCAAGCTTACCTTTGATTTTGAAAAGCTGAATTATATTTCTTCCGCAGGTTTAAGAGTGCTGATGAGCGCCCGCAAGACTATGAACAATCAAGGAGAAATGAAAATCATAAACGTCAATGACGACATCATGGATGTTTTTGACATGACCGGATTAACAGAATTGTTCAATATCGGGTAAGCAGCAAAAGGTTAATACGGTAAACGATGCTTTGACAGTATCAAACACCCGGCAACAGTTGAATACACAAGCCAAAAGCCGCCGCAGACGCGTTGTCTTGCGGCGGTTTTTTAATAATTTTCAAGATGATATACATAGGTTTCCGCCCAACTGTACTGATTTAAAAATTTTCCTCTGTACAAATCGCGCGCATTTGGCTTTCGCTCCAAAAAATCATAGTAATCGCATTCAATCATCTCGGTGTTGACAGAATATGCGTTGCGGCTGTGCACCAGAACACCCTCGAGCTGATATCGGGAAAGGTCTTTTTTGAGGGACTGAACGGCTTTTTTCAAATGCTCGAAGCTTTTCTTTTCATTGCTTTCCTCAAAAAGATTGGCGCATATTTCGCCTCTTGTGGCGGAAGTACCCCTCAGGCAGACAAGATAGGCAAACAGCTCCTTTCCCCTTTGCCGGGAAAATTTTATTGCCTTGTCGCCGGCGAACACCTCAAAATTACCGAAACATGTAACCTTCAGCTTAGGCGCTGCAACACGCGGTTCACCTACGGGTCTGCGGAGGTTATCAAGCGCTTCCCTCAGCGCGTTGTCATCTACGGGTTTGAGCAGATAAGCGCTGACATAAAGCCTGAGAGCGTCCAGCGCGTATTCTCTGTACGCCGTAACCATAATGATATTGATATCGGGATTCAGGCTTTTGACTGTCTTTGCAAGCTCCAGTCCGTTTTTGCCGGGCATATTGATGTCAAGGAACGCGATGTTTATGGAATTATTTTTTATCTGCTCAACGGCAGTGTCGTAGTCCTGTGCGAAAAAGAACACGTTATCATCTGAAGGAGTCACTCTTTCAACGGCAAATTTCAAATCATAGCGCATGCTCTTTTCATCGTCCGCTATAAGTATATTCAAATTCATCACTCCGGAAATCTTTTATTCGGGTATCACAATAACGGCGTGCGTACCCTTTCCGGGTTCGCTTTCAATGATAAGCTCACCCTTGCACATAATCTCTACCCTGTTTCTTGTGTTCGTAATGCCGACAGAGCTTTTCTCCTTATTTTTAAGCTCGTTTGTGTCAAAGCCTACGCCGTTATCCTCAACCGTCACAATCCGCTTGTTATCGTCTTTTTTTGTGGATATCCTTACGGTGCCCTTGCTTTGGCCGCTTTTAAATCCGTGATGCACGGCGTTCTCCGTTAAAGTCTGGATAGAAAACGGCGGAACTTCAAAATCTGTTTCCCGGATATCATATTCCACCTTTATTCCGTCTCCGAACCGCTTGGACTGTATAAGCAGATAATTTTTGACGATTTCAAGCTCCGCTTCAACCGAAATACAGTCCTCCTCCGTCAGATAATCCGTGATGCCCCTGAGATAATTTGAAAACTCGGACACCGTCTGCGCCGCGTCATTGGGAGCGGTCAGGCACTGAAACCTGATAAGCGTAAGCGTATTGAAAATAAAATGCGGCTGCATTTGCCGGTTGACAAGCTTAAGCTTATCTTCGCTTAACTTCTTTTCTTTTTCAACAAGGAACTGAACGTAGCTTGCTTCATAGGAAACGAACAGAATTATTACGGATATAACTAACGCGATTGTCACAAAAGGCGTTTCCGGATTAAACAGCTTAATGATGATTCCGAACAAAGGCAAGGTCAAAAAGGAAACAACAGCGGCTCTTTCAATCGGCAACATGTATCTGCTGTATTGCAGCGCAACCGCAAGCGTCGTTAAAATACCGGTGAAGCCAATCAAGCTCGGCAGCCAAAAGAAGTACGGCATCCGCACAAAGTGGCTTGCGTCGTCTATATAGAAGATAAACGGGAATATTTCGTTGATAATCAGCATTACCGCGCCGAAAATAAAGATTCCCCATTCCACCAGCTCCCAATACAGCTTGAAGCCGCCGGAGCGTTTGTAGATGATTTGGGAAACATATTGCGCCGAAAGCGGAATAATCAGAAAGCTGAGAAAATACACGGCAAATGTTGACCATCTTTCGATGATATTTCCTGTTTGTGAAACGTTTCCGCGGAAAAAAACTGAAATTCCGTCGCATGTCATCAAAGCTGCCGAGCAAAGCATAGCAAGCATCAGCTTGCGTGAGCCCGATTTGTCAAAATGCCTTGTCAGAAGAATCGTAAGGGCTGCGATAAGACTGAAAAAAGCGCCCCAGATTTCGATAGAAAAATATATTATTTGAGGTAAATCCATAACCCGATTCCTTTCTTCCGGAAAACATAATCTTAATCTGATTATCCGCGCGGCAGGGGTAATTCTGCAAAAAACAGGCGACAAAAGAGAGTGCCGCCTGATGATATTTTGATAGATTTGTATAATAAACGCAAAATAAAACTTTATTTACACAATATTAGTTTTCTGCGTTTATTATAACATATATCGCACGACCTGACAAGACAATTCCGCAGTGTACACGGAATAATTCGGAGACTTTTTCCGAACAAAAAGGACATATCGACTTCTGCCGCCGGTATGTCCTGATTTGTATTTATTCTTCAGATTGGTCAAACTCGGTTAACACGAAAGAACTATATAAAATATTGTCGGATTATGCAAATTGTAAACGGATTAATCCGAGGCCGGTTTTACCATTCTTATCGTATTTATTTGTCCTGAGAAGCAAGCCATTCGGTAATTTTCGATTTGACGCCGTCAGGATTGTTCTGCGCGTCGGTTCCGGCGATAGCCAGAACTTCTTTCACGGAAGCGTTTGGTACAGCGGACTGAATTTTGCTTTGTGTTCCGGCGTTGCCGGAGCCTGCGTGCGTACAAAACGGAATTATTGTCTTTCCGCTGAAATCGTGACCTTCGAGGAAGGTGTAGCAAATCATCGGTAAATCGCCCCACCAAATCGGATATCCGAGATAAACAGTATCGTACTGACTGAAATTTGAAACTGTGTCTTTGATTTCGGGACGGGCATTATTGTTTTGCTCCTTCTTCGCAACGTCGGTCAGTTCCTTATAAGTCGTCGGGTAGTTGTCCTCCTTGGGCAGTATCTCAAAGCTGTCTGCGCCTGTTTGCGCGGCAATCATATCCGCAACAATAGCGGTATTGCCCTTTTCAATCACACCCACTTCATATTGTTCGCCTGCGCGTGAAAAATAAACGACAAGCGATTTGTTGCCGGCGGAAGTTTTGCCGCTCTCCGCTTTTGTCGCGTTAGTTTGAGTTGAGGATTTCGAGACGGATGTTGAGCTTTCCTCTGTTTGGTTATTTGCGGAGCAACCCGCAAAAGCGAAAACAAACGACAAAACCAGCAGTATTGTAATAAGTTTTTTCACAGCTATCCTCCGTTACGCTTTTTCAAACTCGGGACGCCAAGCAGCAAACTGCTCAAGCCGGTCGTCGGTACGGTAATAATATCGCTTACCTTTGTCGAGCTTCGCAATTTCAGCCATCTCCTCATCTGAAAGAGTAAAGTCGAGAATATTTAGGTTATCCCTGATGTGGTCGATGTTCTTACTGCCGGGGATAACGGCAAAGCCCATTTGTGTATGCCAACGCAGAATCACCTGAGCGGGCGTTTTTTGATACTTTTTTCCGAGCCTGACAAACACAGGTTCGTCCATAAGACTCTTGTCGCCGTGTCCGAGCGGATACCAACTCATCAAACGGATACCGTATTTATCAAGCGTTTCCCTAAGTTCGCTTTGAGTGAAGTACGGATGCGCTTCGACCTGAATAAACTGCGGTACGATTTCCCACTTATTCCGCAATTCCTCGATGTATTTACCCTCAAAGTTTGAGATGCCGATTGCTTTTGCCTTGCCTTCTTTATACGCCTTTTCAAGCTGACGGTAGCCTGCAAGCCAATTGCCTGCCGGCTGATGGATATAAAGCAGGTCAACAAAGTCAACGCCTAAGCGTGCAAGTGTTTCCTCAACCGCGTTATCGTTTTCATATTCGGAAGGCCACAGCTTGGTTGAGATAAACACCTCTTCCCTTTTGAGTCCGCTTTCCCTGATACCTCTGCCTACAGCGCGTTCGTTGACATAGGCGTTCGCCGTATCCACAAGCGAGTAACCCGTTTTCAGTGCCTCGCGTACGCTGTTTTGAGCGTCCGAAGGCGCAAGCATAAAGGCTCCGATTCCGATAACCGGGCATTGTAATCCATTGTTTAATGTCAAATTCTCCATGGTATCCTCCTTAAGCTTTTTGATAACAGTATTTAGTATGTTGACGCTTTTGAGCTTGCTAATTTCCAGGCTCCGTTTGCTTTTCGCAAAGTAAAATCGCCCTGCAAACGCCATAAATGTTCTGCGCCGCCGTATACAGCCGCCGTTACACGGCTTTTTCCGGTCATCGCAGCCGTATCACCGTTTATGCGAACATCTATTGCGTCGTGCGCGGCAGAGAAATAATTAAAGGTTCCGCCAAGCAATCCCTTGATGAATTCCTCCTTTGACTGTTTGACGCCGGTCATATGCAACAGATAATAATCTTCTGTCATTAGCGTTTTCAAGCCCTCGGCATCCTTTTGAATCATATAAGACCAATACTGACGATAAAGCTCTTTGATTTTTTCTTCATCGTTCATTCTTTTATATCCTCCGGATTCAGATAGCGGATTACCCTTGCAGGCACACCGCCCACAACCGCGTAATCCGGCACAGACTTTGTTACGACCGCGCCGGCGGCAACTACAGCATATTTTCCCACAGTAACGCCCGGGCAGATTGTTACGTTCATTCCGAGCCACGCGTTTCTTTTTATTAATACTTTAGCATAGGTGTAAGTGATATGCCTGTCATACATGTCGTGATTTATGGTTGCGATTTTAAGTCCGGGAGCCGCCATTACGCCATCCTCAAACTCAATTCCGCCCGACGCGGAAAAAATTACCGAATGATTGATAAATACATTTTTTCCAAAGGTAACGCGGTTGCCGAAATCACAAATAAACGGAGTCAGAATTCTGACGTCATCAAGCTTTCTGTCAAATAACTCCTCAAGATATTCCACATAAGACGGATCGTCGGGCAATACGGCGTTTGCCTTGGCACACAGCGTTCTGGCGCGTATCATTTCCTCTGCCGCTTCTTTGAAATACGGCTCGCGGTTATCGGTTGGGCCGCCTTGATCCATCAATTCATAAACATATCCCGCATTATAATCCATATCCGCCACCTCTTACAGCAGACCGTTGGCGGTCAGCCAGCTTTTTACGCTGTCTTGGCAGCCTGAGGCGTTGCTGCCGATTACAGGAAGCCCCTTATTCACTGCAGCGCCTTTTGCGTACTTTTTGATGTCTTTCTCACTTTTGCCCATACCGCTGCCTTCATTGGTGCAAAGCGGAAGAATCGTTTTGCCGCTGAAATCATAGCGCTCCAAAAAAGTAAAAACTGCCATGGGCATTGTGCCCCAATAGTTTGGATACGCAAGGATAACCGTATCATAACTGTCAATGCTGTCGGGATAAGCTTTAAGCTCCGGACGGGCGTTTCGACGCAAATCCTTCTTTGCCTCATCAATACAGGTCATATAAACAGGCGAATACGGCTCCTTCATCTCAATTTTGAAGCTGTCGGCTTCAATCATTTCTTTGATGACGCCGCATACTATTTCGGTGTTGCCGACCTTTACATAACGCATTGCGCCGCCAAAGTAATTCTCATCTGCCCTTGAAAAGAATGCGATTAAAGTTTTTGCCATAATAATTTCCTCCGTTCATTTTTCTGATTAAATTATATCATCAAACTATTGCAAAGTCCAATCGAAATAATGTATAATTGATTTAATTATTAAATAATGCAGTGAGGAAGAATTATGACTACAAAGCAAGTTGACTATTGTATAGAATTGGCGAAGACGCTCAATTTCAGCCGTGCGGCCGAGAACCTGTTCGTCAGCCAGCCGACCTTTTCATATCAAATAAAGCTGTTGGAGGAAGAGATTGGCTTCACAATTTTTGAGCGCAGCGGTAAAGGGGCTGTTCTGACGCCTGCCGGAGCGCAATTCGTCGGTTTTCTTACCAATATGCGCGAAGAATTGAAGCGCGCAATTGAACAGGGACAAAATTTCAGCGCGCAGTACAAGGACAGTATTTCCATTTGTATGATGGTCAGACAGGCGGTTTATTTTTTGCCGGAGGCAATGCGCCGGTTTGAACAGACGCATCCCGATGTGCAGATTATTCCTCAATTCCGCTACGAAAACGGAATTGAAAGTTTTTTGAGAAACGAGACGGACATTGTGTTTGCGCTGAAAGAAGAAACAAAACATATTCCAAACATAAAGGTGCACGAGCTTTTTAAAAGCGGAATATATTTGATAGCCCGGCGGGATGACGCGCTTGCCCAAAAGAATTTGATTACCGAAAGCGACCTTTACGGAAGGACGCTGATGGTGGGCGGCGGTTCTCCTCCGGCGCTTAAGGCTGTTCAGCACAGATTAATCGGCACCGGCAAAATCAAGTATTTCAACAGCGCCGATCACGATACAACTCTTACCAATGTTGCGGCAGACAAAGGAATTTGTCTTGCGCCCGGGTTTCTTAACGACCACGGCGGCCGGTTTGCGTGGATACCGTTTGACTGTAAGGAAAACTTTTCCTGTGTGCTTTGCACCCATAAAAATGATAACAGAATCATGCTGACAAAATTTATTGACATTCTAAAAAAGCTTTATCGGGAAGCCGTCGCGTTTCCGCTTTAACAAACGCGGC
>ODAI014315080.1_pt1 | contig 14902 bp, 9 predicted proteins | sample 1539321 | NCBI WGS metagenome assembly ODAI01 (sample SAMN02144231, study PRJEB22623) | gut metagenome | biome: sheep rumen | host: Ovis aries | place: New Zealand
AATGAAGGAATTGGCCAATAGTTGTCTGGTTTTGGACTCTAAATAGGCTTTCATGCTACTGGCTTTCTATCTGGACTTTGCAACTAAGCAGGAAGGACTAAGACGGTTCATAGACTCTAAAGGACTGTTGTCCCCACGGATAGGTTCCCTTTCCTGCCGGCCTCTTCCTCCTTCTGACAACAAAGGTAGAGATTTGGCCGTAATAAAGCAAATTCTTCACGGATATATTCTATCAGAGCGCAAAATTAGAGTCCCCCTGTTACGAGCCTTTCTGCTGTAGGTCGTCGAGCAGGGTGATGAGCGAGTTCCAGAGTCCCTGTGTTAAAACGAAAATATTCTGAATCGCCAACAAAAAGGAACAATAATTTTGCAAAAGAAAGTCCCCATGTTATCGGGAGTTGTTATATCAGGCGGCTGATTTCTTCTATGGAATCAGCCGTTTTGATATATTGACGCCAGTCGCCTCGGATCATGCCCTTCGTCTGGAGGTCGTCGAGCAGGGTGATGAGCGAGTTCCAGAATCCCTTCATATTATATAGGATAACAAGTTTCTGATGATAGCTGATGGTGGCCGAGGCGGCTATGGTGAATATCTCGTCGAGGGTGCCGATGCCGCCGGGTAGGGCGATGAACACATCACTCTGATCCATCATGAGTTGTTTTCGATCCGTCAGGTTGTCGCAGGGAATCTCTATCTCCACATAATCGCTGGTACGTCCCGACTTTTCAACTAATGTGGGAATCACACCGATTGTTCGGCCACCTGCCTCTTTCGCAGCCTTTCCAATACACTCCATGAGTCCTTGATTCACGCCACCATAAACGATGGAATGGCCGTTACGGGCGGCCCACTTGCCCAACTCTTCCGTCATCGCGAAGAAGTCAGGGTCAATCTGCTGGTTAGCAGAACAAAACACACATATCTTCATATCTGCTTGCAAAGATACAAAAAATTTTGTATCTTTGCAAACGAAATGAAGACATTTGAAGAATTAGGAGTCAGCGAGAAGATTCGCAAGGCCATTGAGGAGTTGGGATTTGTACAGCCCATGCCTGTACAAGAGGAGGTGATTCCCTATCTGCTGGGGAATCAAAACGATGTGATAGCTCTTGCTCAGACAGGTACGGGCAAGACGGCTGCATTTGGTATTCCCTTGTTGGAGAGGATTGACACATCGCGCAGAGAGACTCAGGCGCTGGTGCTATCGCCAACCCGAGAGCTCTGCCTACAGATTACGGATGATATCCGAGACTTTGCCAAGTATATGGACGGTATTCATGTGGAGGCCGTCTATGGTGGTGCTGCGATCGAATCGCAGGTGCGCTCCTTAAAGAAAGGCGTGAATATCATTGTGGCGACACCAGGACGCCTGGTGGACTTGATGCATCGTGGTTTTGCTCATTTGGAACAAGTGACGAATATCGTCCTTGACGAGGCTGACGAGATGCTGAACATGGGCTTTTCTGACAGTATCAACGAGATATTCGAGTCGCTGCCAGCTGACCATAACACGCTGATGTTCTCAGCCACCATGAGTAAGGAGGTGGAGCGCGTAGCCAAGAAATACCTGCACGACTATAAGGAGATTGTGGTGGGCAGCCGTAATGAGGGTGCCGAGAACGTGAACCATATCTATTATATGGTGAACGCCAAGGATAAGTATCTCGCTCTGAAGCGTATTGTTGACTATTACCCACGTATCTTTGCCATTATCTTCTGTCGCACGAAGGTTGAGACGCAGGAGATTGCCGATAAACTGATTAAGGACGGCTATAATGCAGAATCGCTGCACGGCGATCTCTCCCAGCAGCAGCGCGACCTGACCATGCAGAAGTTCCGCAACCACCTGACACAGTTGCTCGTGGCTACGGATGTCGCTGCACGTGGACTCGATGTCGATGATCTGACGCATGTGATCAACTTCGGACTGCCCGATGACATCGAGAATTACACGCATCGCTCCGGACGAACGGGGCGTGCAGGTAAGAAAGGTACTTCTATCTCTATCGTTCATAGTCGGGAGAAGTTTAAGATCCGCAATATCGAAAAAGAGATTGGCAAGCAGTTCGTTAAGGCAGAAATCCCCTCGGCAGAGGAAATCTGCAAGAAACAGCTCTATAAGGTGATGGATCAGATTGTCAAGACAGATGTCGACGACGAGGAGATTGCTCCCTTCATGCAGGATATTAACCGTTATTTCGAGTATATCGACAAGGAGGAATTGATTAAGAAGATCGTCTCGTTAGAGTTTGGCAAGTTCCTGGCTTATTATGCCGAAGCCCCTGAGATTGAAGAGGTGAAGCCTGATAGAAAGGAGAAGAAACCTCAGAGCGACAAGCAGAAATTACAGAATAAGGCTCAGAAGGGCTATCGCCGTCTGTTTATCAACTTAGGTAAGCGCGACGGCTTCTATCCTGGTGAACTGATGCAGACGTTGAACCGCTTTGTGGGAGGCCGTCAGGAAGTAGGACATATCGATCTGCTCGATACCATCTCCTATTTCGAGGTTCCTGAAAAGGATGCCAAGAAGGTGATGATCCAACTGTCAGGCATCCGCTATAAAGGAAGAACAGTTCGCTGCAATGATGCAGATGAAGGTTTTCCGCAGGAGGGCAAGGCCTCGCCAAAATCCGGACGTGGTAATAAGAAACGCGATTTTACTGAGAAACCGAAGCGCACAAGCAAGAAGGATGATTGGCGCAGTTTGATGGGTAAGACACCTCGTGAATTGAGAGGCGAAGAGCCCGACTTTTCTGAAGAGGGCTGGGCGATGCGCAAGCCCCGCAAAAAGAAGAAATAAACAAAAGCCCCGAATTCATCGGGGCTTTTGTTTTATTAATAAGGTGAAATGTTATTCAGTTCGCCTATCTTGCCTTCCACTACTGGTGTGGTCATCAGCTTCTGGAAATCCTCCAGGGTGATGTGCGTCTTGGGAGCGAAGTCATCAGACACCATATATTCGAGCACGCTGCGATAGAAGGCGCGTCCCTCAGGATAGGATGTCGCACTCTCAAGATCTGCCATACAAACGAGGAGTTTTCCGTTGCCAACAGCAAACTCAAAGACGAGACCAAGCTTATGGTTACGCTCAATGTTGTCAATCACCTGAATGATTGGGCGATAATCCTTGCCAGTATTGTCGAGCATGAACGGATGACTGGCCTTGATGACGGGGAACCATTGCCAGTTGGTATGCATCTGCGTGGGGAAGCCTTTGAATATGGGATGTTTCGGATCTGTCAGAATACCTAATGTACCAGGCGAAACACTCCTCTTGTTGTTCTCTGAGATGGTCTTGAACATGCGATAGTTCCAGTAATCCGTTTGGAAAAGTCCGCCCACGCAGAGGTCTGTAGCTTCAGGCATCAGCAGCACGCTTTTGCCTTTCTCCAGCTGATTAATAGCGATTTCATCGAGTTGGTTAGTCACAGTCACCATATTTTCGAGTTTGCTCAGATCGCTCCAGGCAGGATAGGCCCAGAGGTCGTAGGTATTATGATAAGGCACACCGAAATATTCTGTGTCGTCGATACTGAGACAAAGCTGTAGTTGTGTGGGCTGTTTGATGCTGCTTAGGTCGATATTCAGTTCGCCAGCGGTGAAGAGCCCTTCAGTGGAGGGCAGCTTGATCTCGCCAGAACCCACCGGACCTGTCCCCGTGAGTTCTGTGAGTTCCCAGCGGAGGGTTTTGCCATTGAGTGACTGCCCACTATAGTTGGCTACTTGGATCCACGCATGGATACCGTCCTCGATGGTGAAGCAGTATCTGTCAGCAACCAGCAGCGGCACTACAGGTGCGCACCACTGGCGCCACTCGCGCTCTGTACAGAGTCCCTTCGGATCCATGAAAGCATCGAGAATACCTACGTAGGCTGACCCTTGTCCTGGGTAGTCCTGCAGATCCAACAGCTGGAATCCCGCCATATTCTTTGTGCGCAGATCCATTTCGATATCTTGTTTGTAGAGTTGTAGCGACCAGAGTCCGCTGGCCTGGTGGAAATCCTTTGCCTGATCCAGCATGCCGGCTTTCTCCAGACGCGAGCGGAACACCTCCATGTTATAAGGATAGAGTGTACCTGTATATTTCTTGATTTCGTCGTAGTCTGGATAGGTCTGGAACTGAGCCGTCTCGTGTGAGATGACGGGTACGGCCTTCGTCCACGCACTGCCCTCTGGGAATGCCAACTTGCAACCTTCCTCGAAGTTCATCATTGTGTTAGGGTAGAAGTGGTTGATCATGCCGCCATCTGCTGCATCGGCAAATGAGAACGAACCACGTGTGTGGGTATTGTAGTTGCCCCAGCCTTCACCGCCTACACGACAGGTAGTAAAGTAATCCATACCTTTTTTCACACCCTGATAGCCGAGATAGTAATTAGAACCAAAGGTATAGACCTTATCTGGTGCAATCTTTCGGAAATCCTCGATGAATTCGGCCATTTTGTCGATACTGCCCCAGAGCTCGTTGCCGAGGGCTAACATGCGGAAGGAGGGATGATGACCGTAGGTGCGCAGGATGTTCTCACCTTCCTTGTGGAGGAACTGCATCAGCACAGTGTCCTTCTCGTTGAAGTCGCCCCAGAAGGGGAGTTCCGGCTGTAGGATGATACCCAGTTCATCAGCTGCGACGAAAGCAGCCTCTGGTGGGCACCATGAGTGGAAGCGCACGTGGTTCAGGCCATAGGCGGCACAGGTGCCAAGGTAATCTTTCCACGACTGCACATCCATAGCGACGTGTCCTGTCAGAGGCCATACGCAGGCATCGTGCTTGCCACGAAGGAAAATCTGATGCCCGTTGGCATAGAAATGCTGGCCTTCGATGTGGAAGTCGCGGAAGTTTGGATGGAGGGAGGATGGAGACTGCGTAGATAACGCAGTGTACGGGATGGTGGAGAGCTCGATGCGGCCTATGATGCCGTTCCAGTTGGTCTGGGTGTCTTCGGTGTAGGCGTGACTGTTGGCGTAAATCTGCTCCGGGATGCCGCTGCCGTTGTCGATCATGATAGCGAGGGTGTGCTTGCCTGGCTTGAGGGCTTTCGGCAGCGTGAAAACCTGTGGGGTAGAGATATCATTCGATGTGCCTACGAGCTTTCCATCGATATAGACTTCTGATGGTTTCGTGCGCTCCAGGAAGAGGCAAACTGGCTTTCCTTTCCATGTTGTGGGGATTTCTATCTCGCGCTGATACCACGCACGGCCCTTATACGACCAGGGGCGTGTCAGATGGGTGGTCTCTTCACTCTTTGCGGTGAAATCGCCTTTTTTGTTCGTGTCTGTGGTTCCTGGCAGCTGTACAGTCTCTGTGAACACGTCGCCTGCCTTGACGGTTCCTTGGCGGTCTAAGGCAAACTGCCAGGTGCCGCTCAGATCAATACGTTTCGACTGATCCTCTGCCTGAGTGTTCAGGCAGAGGACAGTCATCAGTAGTAATGTAGTTAGTTTTTTCATTTGGTCTTTAGTTTATTTCGTGTTACTGAGCATTAATCTCCTTCAACAGGCGATCAGCCTTGCCCCACGACTCCATCATGTAGAGTACGTAGCGGATATCCACGCCGATACAGCGGGCCAACTGCTTGTCGAAGAAGATGTCAGAGCTCAGGCTGTCCCAGTTACCATCGAAGGCAAGACCTATCAGTTCGCCCTTGCCGTTGAACATGGGTGAGCCGGAGTTTCCGCCAGTAATATCATTGTTCGACAGGAAGCAGAGGTGCAGCTTGCCTGTGGTCTTGTCTGTGTACTTGCCGAAGTCCTGCTTCGAGAGCAGCTCTTTCATGATAGGTTCTGCCTCATAGTCGATTACGCCCTTCTCGCCCTGCTCCATCTTCCTGACGATGCTGCTGGCCTCTGTGTAATAACCTGAGGGCTTACCTGCGAGCAGATATTCGCCCACTTGTCCGTAGCTCAGTCGCATGGTAAAGTTGGCATCGCTATAGTTGGGCATGTCCTCTTCCATCCTCAGCTTGGCGGCACAGAGGTACTTCTCCTGGAGGAGGATGGAGTCTGCGGTGGCGCTGATGTCGGCATCTATGTCTGCGATAGCGGAGATCAGACTCTCACCGTATACCACACCGGGATCTTTGTGATAGCTCTTCTTGTTGATGTAGATCTTCTTGTCGCTCTTCATCAGTTTCGACTTCTTGTAGAGGTAGTCTACGAACTTCTGGTAGTCGCCCTTGAAGTCGTGGTCTATCACGTTGTAGAAGTCTGGCTGGTACTTGACCTCTACTTTCTCGCGGTAGTTCTTCATCAGTGCAGCCAGCACCTCGCGGTCTGTGTCGTAGTCCCATTCGTCGCTGTTGTCCTTGAACTCGATGTAGTGGCTTTTGGGCTTCTCCGTCTTACCGTTGACGATGGCTCCGTTTTGTACACGGAGTGCCCTACGGGTCAGCTCGCTGTTACGCCCCGAGAAGGTCTCATAGAAGTATGTCAGCGCCCGTGTGGCCTTGAAGCGCTTCTCGTAGAGGCGCTGCATCAGGTCGAAGTCGAGCTTGCCCTTCAGAAATCCCGTAGAGTCCTGCCACTGGCGTATCTTCTGCTCGTAGGCGGCTTTCTGCTGGATGAGGCCGATGGAGTCGATACACTTGTTCATGCCGATGGAGTTCTTCCAGTAGTTAGAGCTTTGTGCGTATTTCGAATCGTACTTGATGCGTACAGCCTCCGAGGCCCTCATGTGGCGTATCATGATGTCCTGCTTGATCTCACGGGTCTGGTAGCGCGGCTCGTTCTCAGCATCGCGGCGTTCACGGATGCCGTAGCTGGAGAGATAGCGGCTGGTGCTGCCGGGATAGCCGATGGTCATCGAGAATGAGCCCGGTACGTAGCCCTGCAGCGATACGGGTGCCCATTTCTTCGGTTTCATTGGCACGTTCTTCTCGGAGTATTTCGCTGGTCCGCCTGTGTTGGGGTCAACATAGATACGGAATACCGAGAAGTCGCAGGTCTGGCGCGGCCACATCCAGTTGTCGGTCTCCCCACCGAACTTACCCATCGACTTGGGCAGGGCGAACACCAGGCGGACGTCTTCATAGTCGCGATAGGTGGTCAGGTAGTACTTGTTGCCTTCGTAGAAGGGCTTGATCTCCACGCGGAGAGTCGAGTCCTGCTTCTCGATGTCCTTGAGCATGACATTCTCCAGCGAGTCGATGAAATGGTACTTTTTGTCGCTCGACATCTGGTTGACGCCCAGCGAGTCGAGCATCGGGGTAATGTCCTTCTGCTCCACCATGAAGCTCACGAAGAGGCCCTTGTTGGGAAGTTCCTCCTCGTAACTGTTGGATACGAAGCCGTTGAGCATATAGTCATGCTCCACGGTAGAGTGGCTCCGGATGGCCTCGAAGCCGCAGTGATGATTGGTAAACACGAGGCCATCGGGAGACACGACTACGCCCGAGCAGAAGCCTCCGAAGTTCACCACGCAGTTCTTCACGGCGCCTTCGCCTTCGTAGAGGGCCCCGTAGGGCAGTTGGTAGTTCTCCTGCTTCATCGTCTCGTAGACAGCATTCGGCAGGTTGTAGAGTGTCCACATGCCTTCATCAGCCCTGGCTGGCGATGGCATCAGGGCGGTGAGGCAGAGGATTGATAGTAAGATCTTCTTCATAATGCTTTTATATTTTTGGTAATATTTGCTGGGATTGCCGGGGGCAGGCTCTCCGGATATTCAGGGCTGTCCGGGCTTCCTGGATTTTTTTCCGGATATTCCGGGTTGTCCGGGTTGCCCGGGTTGTCCAGGTTGTCCGGGTTGTCCGGATATTCTGGGCTTCCTGGATATTCCAGGGGCTCCGGGCTTTCTGGCTTATATCTCTATGCCAGCTTGCCTGAGCAGGGCCTTCAGGCGCTCATTCTCCTGGCGGAGGGCGGCGATTTCTTTCTCCTGGCGGATGATGATTTCCTTCTGAGTGCCGCGCTGCTCCAGGCGCGCAGCAGTCATACGCTCCTTGATGCCGCCCTCTGTCGTGAATTCCCGGTCTTTCCTTTGGATATATTTCGTCATGGCGGAGTCAACCTGGTGGCACAGGCAGATGCCCATATTCGCCAACTCCTCATCGGTCATCTTCGGCAGCAGTGGCTGATAGTCCTCATATCTGCTATGATACTTGCAGAAGGCATGCAGCTGCTCGAACCGGGGATTATGCCCATGCCACTCCTCCATGCCCTTCCGTTTCAGATAGTCGAGGAAGTCTTCCTGTAGTTCCTTGTTACTGCCACGGGCAACGCCAAGTAACCGTAGTTCTATTTCTGTAGAGGTCTGCCCGTCGCTGCTGCCCTCAGCGATATTCTGCTTGATGCTGCGTGCGCTCTGCACCATCTGGTCTACTGTTCGGTCGCCATATTTCGGAAGATATTTCTGGCAGAAAATCTGAGTCAGCTGATAAAGCACATCACTGCGCTGGTAAAAGCGCAGTTCGGTATATACCACCGGTTTGCGCAGTACACTGGCGACACCATCATCATAATGGTTGATAGGGATATTCTTTTTCTCAGGCATAGCAGGTATTTTAGCAGGGGTTATTCTTTGAGGGCGAGCCGGATATTTCGGATTGTCCGGGCTGTCCGGGATTTCCGGGATTTCCAGATTTTCCGGATTTTCCAGATTTTCCAGATTGTCCAGATTGTCTGGATTGTCCGGGATTTCCGGGCTGTCCGGGCTTCCTGGCTCTGAAGTAACGCCCGACGACGGGCAGCTGGCTCAGCGGCAGGTCGCGGCGGATGATGACCGCCAGGAACAGCAGGATGAGCAGCGTATTGACGGCCAGCGATGGCCACAGCCCCCAGCTGCGGACGTAGCGCATGGTGAAATAGGCCCATACAGCCAGCAGCAGATAGAGGCCGATGTCCTTCAGCGGATAGTTGATGGGATAGTGGCGCTGCCCCACGACATACGAGGCAACCATCGCCACGCCGTAGCCTGCGAAGCCACCCCAGGCACAGGCCATATAGCCGTACTTGGGCACGAAGATGATGTTCACCGCCAGCAGCACCGCACAGCCGAGCCCCGAGAACCAGGCGCCCCAGACGGTGCGGTCGATAAGCTTATACCAGAACGACAGGTTGAAGTAGACACCCATCATGATCTCTGCCGCCATGACGATGGGCACCACCTTCAGCCCCACCCAGTACTCCGGTCTCCTGAGGATGTATTTCAGGATGTCGAGATAGCCCACCACCATCAGGAAGGCCAGCAGGGTGAAGATGATAAAGTACTTCATCGCCTGGGCGTACATCTCGTGCTGCCCTTTGTCCTTCACGCCGGCAAACACGATGGGCTCGTAGGCGAAGCGGAAGGCCTGGGTGATCATGGCCATGATCATGGCTATCTTTGAGCAGGCTCCGTAGATGCCCAGCTGCTCGAGACCGTCGCTGCCCTCGTAGAGATAGGGGAACAGCATCTTGTCGGCCGTCTGGTTCAGGATGCCGGCGATGCCCAGCACGAGGATGGGCCACGAGTAATTCAGCATGCGGCGCATCAGCGCCTTGTCGAATGTATAGCGGAAGCCCGTGAGCTCCTTGACGAGGCACACGGCGAGCATCGCCGTACACACGAAGTTGATATAGAAGGCGTAGCCCACGTCCTTGCCGTCCATCCAGGCGAAGTAGATGACGTTGAGCAGGATGCTCACCACGATGTTCAGCAGTTTCAGCGCAGCAAACTTGATGGCCTTCTTCTGTTGGCGCAGATAGGCGAAGGGGATGCACAGGAAGGCATCGATGGCCACCGTGACGGCCATCACGCCCACCCAATCCGGATGGTCGCCATAGCCCATCACCTCGCTTATCGGCCTGAGCAGCAGGATGACCAGCGTGACGAAGACGAACGAAACGGCTCCCACGCTCACAAGCGTCGTCGAGTAGACCGTCTGCGAGTCCTCGTGGGTCTTGTTGGTAAAGCGAAAGTAGGTAGTCTCCATGCCGAACGTCAACAGCACCAGTATCAGTGCCACGTAGGCATACATATTGGTGATGATGCCATAGCCGCCAGAGGCTGCCGACAGCTGCGCCGTATACAGCGGCATCAGCAGATAGTTGAGAAAGCGCCCCACGATGCTCGAAAGCCCGTAGATAGCCGTATCCTTTGCAATGGATTTCAGTTTGCTCATATCTTTTTCTTTTTTTCCGGATATACCGGATATGCCGGAGTTTCCGGATAATCCGGATTATCCAAAGAACATATACGCGATGGCGATAGCGGCGATGATGCCTGCCAAGTCGGCCAGCAGACCACAGGTGACGGCGTGGCGCGTCCTGACGATACCCACACTACCGAAATAGACAGCCAGGATATAGAACGTGGTATCAGTCGAGCCCTGGAAGATACAGCTCAGGCGGCCGATGAACGAGTCCGCCCCGTAGGTGGTCATCGCGTCGACCATCATGCCGCGCGCACCACTACCGCTCAGCGGCTTCATCAGTGCCGTGGGCAGGGCTCCCACAAAGTCGCTGTTCATGCCCGTGGTCTCCACGCCCCAGCGAATGCCGTCGATGAGCATATCCATTGCCCCGGAGGCACGGAACACGCCGATGCCCACCAGTATCGCCACCAGATAGGGAATGATGCGCACAGCCGTCGTGAAGCCGTCCTTCGCACCCTCGATGAAGGCGTCGTAGACGTTCACCTTCTTACGGATGCCGGCCAGGATAAAGGCGATGATGATCACCATCAGCATAATGTTGGCCGAGGTGGTGCTCACCTTGTTCATCAGTTCCGGGTCGAGCTGGCCGAAACCCCAGATGATGGCTGCCACCACGGCGCACATGCCGCCCAGAGTGAGCAGGATGGTGCGGTTCAGCAGGTTGATCTTCTGATAGAACGAGGTGACGACGATACCTGCCAGCGTCGAGAAGAAGGTGGCCAGCAGGATGGGGATGAACACATCCGTGGGCTGCGCTGCACCCAGCTGGGCGCGGTACACGAGGATGGAGATGGGTATCAGCGTCAGGCCCGACGTGTTGAGCACCAGGAACATGATCATCGCATTCGAGGCCGTCACCTTCAGTTCTTCAGCCTCGGTCTTCAGCCCCTTGGCCTTCAATTCTTCAATTTTTCCATTCTTCAATTCTTGCAACTGCTCCATCGCCTTCAGGCCCAGCGGCGTGGCGGCATTGTCGAGGCCCAGCATGTTGGCCGCGATGTTCATGAAGATGGAGCCCGTGACGGGGTGACCCTTCGGAATCTCGGGGAATAGTTTGGTAAACACAGGACTCAGCACGCGGGCCAGCACATTGACCACCCCACCCTTCTCGCCTATCTTCATGATGCCGAGCCAGAGCGAGAGGACACCCGTGAGGCCTAACGAAATCTCAAACGCGGTCTTCGACGACGAGAATGTCGAATCCATCATTGCCGGGAACACGTCGTAGTCTCCCAGAAACACCAGTTTCACCACCGCTATCACGAAGGCGATGATGAAAAATGCAATCCAAATATAATTCAGTACCATACAGCGTGCAAAGGTACGAATAAGCGAGCGAAAAACCAAATTTATTTGAGTTTTTCCGAGCGGGAGTACCTTCGAGCGAAGCTCAGAAGCTCAAATCAGCTATAGTTGCTGCAGTTCATCTGCTGTCAGGCCAAGACTTTTGGCTATCAGGTCTACTGGCACTCCATTCTCCTTCAGACTACGGGCATTCGACAACCTTTCTGTAGCACGTCCCTCAGCCAAGCCTTTGTCGTATGAAGTCTCCAGCGAACTGTAGTAATCCCAGTAGTCCTTTTTGCTCGTCATGTACTCCACACGCTCATCTGGCGTGAAACGAGCCACCTCTGCCTGCTCAAACAGGCGGGTGAATACCCGCTCCTGCAGGGCTTTAGGACGCTCCAGCAGACGTGCAAGATTCGTCAGGGCATACATCCACTTGTCGAACATCGTCACCAGCTCATCCTCGCTCTTCTTGAACTTTGGCATCTCCAGGTAGACGTAGGTCAACTTGTCGTAAAATATGTGGTTGTCCTCCACATCCTTCAGTTTAATCTCATGGATGAAACTGTCACCGGGATACTCCGACTTCTGCATCTCTACGATGATGTGAGTATTGTCGGCCAGACGGCAGTACACGTCGAACACGGCCTTGCGGTCATACCGCCCCTCACCGAGACGCTCACTGTTGAGATACGTCAGGTCTGTGATGTCAGGCTTGTCATGGAATAGTGCGTTGAGGAAACTGATGAGCAAGTCCTTGTTCAGCTCCGTGCCGAACAACTTTTTGAACCCGAAGTCAGTGTAAGGGTTCACGTAGCGCTCTTTGATTTCAACGTCCATCATCTCGTCTCTCCCTTTTTTCTCTTCATTCTTGTTTGACATAGTAAGTTGATTTTTGAATTAATAAAGTATCTTATCTGGCTGCAAAGATACAAACAAAATCCGAATCAGCCAAATGTTTTAGTCTGTTTTTTACGCAGGAATTCGCCCCCTTTTACTCCTGAAAGTGAAAAATCAAGAGCAAATTTTACTTTTGAAAGTAAAAAAAGTAGAAAACATTTGTTTTTTCAAAGTAAAATTTGTACTTACGCCCAAGACTGAAGATGGGACGATGCGATGATATAGAGTAGTTTTTCTGAATATAGGTTGTAACGTTGTAACATCGCCGATGTACAAAGGGCGATGTTACAACGTTACAACCTATAAATCGATTTTTTGTATACTCCAAAAAACATGAGGTCCCCTCCCCTCATAGGGGCGGGGAGTCGTTATGAGAGAAATCTAAACTTCCAACAGATACTCCGCCAGATAAGGTACCGCAAAAACAAGTTCTCCTCTTCGTGGAGCCTCGATAATGCCAGCCTCTATCAGACGCTTCCGATAAGGCTGGATGGCCGGACCGTCTTTGCCAAGCGCCTCCTGAAGTTCGGATGTTGTCGCCGTCCCGCCACATTGTGCAAGAGCACGCAAGAATATTCTATCGTTGTCCGACAATGGATTCAAAATCGGCTTGAACACATTATCATCCATATCATTCATGGCCGCTTTTTCAGCCTTGTCCATCACCGATTCAGTCACATTCTCGCCTTGTGAAGTATATTGAATGATATAGTAGCCTATCAGTTGCATCAGATACGGGAAGCCGTGTGTAGATAATGCTGCTCGATCAAGAATCTCATCTGATGCTGCTATCCCTATCGACCTAAAAGATTTTTCATAATAGGCCCTGATTAAATTGGTAGAAATCAATCCAAGTTCCACTTTTGTCGCGTGATTCAAGAAGGTAAGTACATTATCATTCAGCACACCAGACACGGCATGGGGTAACCCTGCCATGGCTATCGCAATATTCTTCCTGTCTCCAACCAATTCCTGATAAGCAGCGGCCACTTCACGCATAGCAGCAGATGTCCTAACCTCATCAATCAGGATAAGTGCGCCTTTGCCTTTTTCGCCAAGCCTGTCACATAATAAAGACATCTTCGACCTGAAGCCATACTGGCGCTCTGCTGCCTCCGAGAAGGTAAGGCCAAACGAGAATCCCAGCGCCCCTGCACTTACGCCTGTCAACTTTCGTTTATCATTGTCAAAATACTTAGAGCCGTTCAATTGAAACTGTTCAATAATGGCCTGTGGCATTCCCTCGTGGGCAGTGACACGAGCCACAACATAGCCTGCCTTTTGAGCACGGTCGCTCAGTTCAAGCAATAATGCCGTCTTGCCCATACCGCGTTGCCCAAGAAATAGCGTACAGCGATTGCGAGACCCTACAGGCTCACCCAGCCCATTCATGAACTGTTCGATAACCCCATCGCGGCCTATATACTGTTTTGGGCGATTCCCAAACGTCGGTTGAAACAGCGTGCGAACTTCCTCTTGATGACTCTTATCCATTTTATTCTTCTTTATTCTCTTTTATTCTTCTTTATTCTCTTTTATTCTTCTCGGTTGCGAAGATACAAATTATTTCGTAAATTAGCAAATATTCCGCTGATTTTTTAATAACTTCATAAAACAAACCTATTATTGCTCCCACCATCATGACTTCCCCTCCTCCTGGGAGGAGGGGAGGGGAGTATTGCGGAAAAAGCGCTCTCCTTACAGGGGTGGGGAGTCGTAATGGAAGTGGCCCTTTCTCTTTAGGGGCGTGGAGTTGTGCTCGCGTCACAAACATGAAAAAAGGGCGGTTGCATCACGCAACCGCCCCCTCTTTCATTTAGTATTTAAGTATTTGATGTATTTACTTGATATCAGGATTCCACTGCCATTTGTCGATGGCACCCTGAACCCACTCCTTGAAGTTAGAGTTCGTCAGCAGACTTTCGCGCTCGTTAGCCCAACGCTTCACTACTGAGGGCAGACATGCGAACTTGGCGGCGGGCTGGCCAACAGCGGCCTTCATCTCAATCCACTGCTCCACGCCGTTCATGGTCTTCTTCACCTGAATCGTGATGTTATTTGCGTCAGCAGCACTGTTCACGGGATAGTCGAGCGTCCTGGATACTGAGGCCAGACCGTTCTTGCTGTTAGCGTAAGAGGCGTTGGTGTTGATCATGATGTTGGTGTTCTCGCGAAACATTCCGTGTACCTCCTCGAAGTCAGCGTCTGTACTGCCGGCACCTATCTTAATGCGGAGCGGCAGTGTACCGCCTGCAGCCAGAACCTCAATCTTAGCCGTTTCTGCAGCACCATAATATACGTCGAATACAACGTCGTTGAAGTCGAAGTCGGTGTCGTCGCTTGCGCTCAGGTCCTCAGCCATAATGCGAAGGTCGGCGTTAGATGGTGTATTTTTATACTTAGCTGGGCTAATACGTACAATCCAGTCAGTGTAGACGTTATCACCTGCGAAATGCTTGTCACCATTCTTGTAGCCCGCTACGCTAACACTTCCTGCTTTGATCTTTGTATAATTTTGATTACCAAATTTAGTCAAAATTTCTTGATCACTTGGAAGGTTGTCGTTAGTATAATAGCCGTTGAAGGT
>ODAI011821954.1_pt1 | contig 14899 bp, 15 predicted proteins | sample 1539321 | NCBI WGS metagenome assembly ODAI01 (sample SAMN02144231, study PRJEB22623) | gut metagenome | biome: sheep rumen | host: Ovis aries | place: New Zealand
GGAAACGCTGTGAAAAGGTCATCCGCCGGATTATCGCCGAGGCGTAAGCTGCAAAATTGCTGGCCGACAATGAGACAATCACCGGAGAAAGAAGATGCACGCATCCGACCCCTCCGGTGAAATTCATTACTCATTTACTGATGGTACCGGATCTGAAACCCGGAAGGCAGGGAAAGTGGTGCGCATATTCGGATCTTGCCGGCACTAAACAAATAATGGAGAGGAATGTTCAATATGAAATATGATTTCACCACCGTGATGGACCGAACCGGACACGATATCCTTGCCGCAGATGTGATTCCTTATCCGGATGTCCTGGCAGAAGATGATATCTCTCCAATCCCGATGTGGATTGCGGATATGAGCTTCCCGACTGCGCCCTGTATCCTGGAAGCAGTACGGGACCGGCTCCTGTTCCCGAATTTCGGCTACTTTTCACAGCCGGAAGCCTATTACCGGGCCATCGCAGACTGGCACAGAGAGCGGAAAAATGTCAGTGACCTTTCCGAGGAAAACATCGGATATGAAAACGGCGTTCTGGGCGGTGTGAGTTCCGCCATTCGCGCTTTTACCTCTCCAGGGGACAGAATTCTTCTCCATGCTCCGACCTATGTGGGCTTTACACATGTTCTGGATGATCTCGGCCGCAAAGCGGTCCACAGCAGGCTTGTCCGGGATGTGCAGGGAGTCTGGCGCATGGATTATCAGGATATGGACCGGAAGCTGAAGGAAAACAGAATCCATCTCGCAATCTTCTGCTCGCCCCACAATCCGACCGGTCGTGTCTGGGAACGTTGGGAAATCGAACAGGCCATGGCCGTCTACGCCGCAAATGACTGCATTGTCATATCGGATGAAATCTGGTCGGATATCCTGATGCCGGGAGTGCGGCACATCCCCACACAGTCTGTTTCAGCGGATGCGAGAGACCGCACGATTGCTTTCTACGCTCCGAGCAAGACCTTTTCGTTGGCCGGCCTCATTGGTTCTTATCATGTCGTCTATGATCCGCTGCTCCGTGACCGGCTCAGAAGGGAAGGGGAGCTGACGCACTACAACAGTCAGAATGTCCTGTCCATGTCCGCACTGATCGGGGCATATCGGCACGGAGGAGAGTGGCTCGATGAACTCTGTGCAGTTCTGAAGCGGAATCTTCAGTATGCATGCGCTTTTATCCGGGAGTTTTTCCCGGGCGTTTCCGTCATGATGCCCCAGGGAACCTATATGCTCTTCCTGGACTGCGGAGAATGGTGCAGAGAGCATGCGGTCACAATTCGGGAACTTCAGTACAGGGGCGTCCGGGCAGGTGTTATCTGGCAGGACGGAGAGACGTTCTTCTGGCCGGACAGCATCCGGATGAATCTTGCGCTGCCCTTTCCTCTGCTGGAAGAGGCAATGAAGCGGCTGAAGGAACGGGTATTTCTGTGAAAAGATGGAAGAACAGACGCAGTTCGGACCCGCTCTTACCGGGAATTGTTTTCTGCAGAGGTGAGTTTTTCCTGTGGAAATCAGGATGTATCCCTGCTATAATATGGTCAAAAAAGGTCAGCCATTCAGAAAGCTATTTTGAATAAGAGAAAAGTGAAGCGCTGCAAAGCTCTTTCAACCTGCAAAGATTGATCGTGGAGATCATGGATTGTTTTGAGAAGTGAGGAATGATGACATGAAGAAATCTCTTTTGCTGCTGTTGACCTTTTACCCGTCCGGCCACATGATCTATCTGAATGAAGATTCCCTCGGACAGCTGCACTAGGAAGCGGAAGTCTGGTACAGCAGCAGATAAGCATTCTGTGTTCTGACTGCGACGCCGTATGATTCGCTGAATGATATTGCAGAAAGGGCTAATACCATGAAACGTTCTGAAATCAACCGCGCTTTGAAAGAACTGGAGGCGGCCTGCAGGCAGTATAGCTGCTTTCTCCCCCCGTTCTGCCATTTCACGCCGGAAGAATGGAAGCACATCGGGCATGAGTATGATGAAGTACGGGAATGCATGCTGGGATGGGATATCACAGACTACGGCCTCGGAGATTTTGACCGGGTCGGCTTCTCTCTGGTCACACTCCGAAACGGAAATCGTTCCATGCCTGAGAAATACCCAAAACTCTATGCCGAAAAGCTCCTGTATCTCAAAGAAGGCCAGTATGCGCCGAATCACTTTCACTGGTATAAGACAGAAGATATCATCAACCGCGGCGGCGGCAATGTTCTGATCCGGGTATATAATTCCCTCCCAAATGAAGAAATCGATACACGCTCCGATGTTACGGTTCATACCGATGGCAGGACATACAGAGTACCCGCCGGGACACAGATCCGTCTGACACCGGGTGAGAGCATCCACATTCAGCAGTTTCTCTATCATGATTTCTCCGTAGAACAGGGGACCGGTCCGGTTCTGCTGGGGGAAGTCAGCCAGTGTAACGATGACAACACCGATAACCGCTTCAATCCGCCGGTCGGGCGATTTCCGAAGATAGAAGAGGATGAAGCGCCCTATCGTCTGCTCTGCAACGAGTATCCAGAAGCTGAGTGACGGCACTTGCGGTGAATCTTGAGGAGCCCATGCCCGTTACGGAATCACCTTCTTTTACTCATTTTTGACATTTTCAGTATTGAAGGAGAGACAGTTTTTTGGTATAGTAAACAGAACTGAGCGATTCTGTCAGGAGGAAGAGCACTTATGGATCAGAAACATCTCGCACACATTCCGCGCGACGATATCTATCTTTTCAACACGGGCAATGCACGCAAGGCCTGGCTCTGCTTTGGCTGCCGGTGGATTCCGGAGCTTGGAAAATACCGCTTCCTGGTCTGGGCGCCCAACGCAAAGAATGTGAGCCTGGTCGGAGACTTCACCGGCTGGGAGAACTGGGCGATGGAGAAGCTGGAGGGAGGAGTCTGGGCCTGCTTTGCTGACAATGCGCAGGTGGGACAGTGCTATAAGTACCGGATTACCGGACCGGACGGGAAGACCGTGATGAAGTCCGACCCCTTTGCAATGTATGCGCAGTCTGGAGAAGACACGGCCTCTCTTGTCTGGGATGGCGGGCACTATGTCTGGCATGACGGGAACTACATGACCCACAGAGCTTTCCAGAACTTCATGACAGAGCCCATGAGCATCTATGAGGTGCATCTCGGCTCATGGAAAACCCCGGAGGGCGGTTTGAACTACCGTTCCCTGGGGGAAGAGCTTGCCGCCTACTGCAAGGACATGAACTTTACACATGTGGAGCTGATGCCGGTTACGGAATACCCCTTTGACGGCTCCTGGGGCTATCAGGTGACAGGATACTATGCTCCGACCTCCCGTTACGGGAATCCGGACGATTTCCGCTATTTCGTCGATACACTGCACCAGGCGGGGATCGGCGTGATCATGGACTGGGTGCCCGCCCACTTCCCGCGGGATGAGCACGGGCTGAGGCTCTTCGACGGCACGCCGCTCTACGAGTGCAAGGAAAAGCGTATGGCGGAACATCCGGAATGGGGAACCATGATCTTTGACTATGCCTCCGACCAGGTCCAGAGCTTCCTGGTCTCTTCGGCCTGCCTGTTCTTTGAAGAATACCACATCGACGGCATCCGGGTGGACGCGGTCAGCTCCATGCTCTATCTGAACTATGCCAGGAGAGACGGAGAGTATACACCCAACCGCGAAGGCGGATACATTAATCTCGATGCCCTGGACTTCCTGAGGAAGATGAACGAGGCTGTCCTCACGACCTATCCCGGCGCAGTCACCATCGCGGAGGAATCTACGGCCTTCCCGCTGATCACTGCCCCGCCTGACGATGGCGGAGTCGGGTTCTGCCTCAAGTGGGATATGGGCTTCATGCATGATACGCTGGACTATATGACGCTGGATCCCTATTTCCGGTCCTTCAACCACAGCAAGCTGACCTTCTCCATGATGTATGCCTTCTCGGAGAACTATGTGCTCGCCTATTCTCACGATGAGGTGGTTCACGGCAAGTACTCCATGGTCAACAAGATGTCCGGAGACTATGATGAGAAGTTTGCAAACCTCCGCGCACTCTACGGATTCCAGTTTGCGCACCCGGGAAAGAAGCTGACCTTCATGGGCTCGGAATTCGGACAGTTCATCGAGTGGAACTGGAAACAGCCTCTGGACTGGCTGCTACTGCAGTATCCTCGGCATCAGGAGATGCAGGCCTGGATGCGGGAGCTGAACCGTCTCTACCGGACCTGGCCCGCTCTCAGCAGACAGGATCACGGCTGGGAGGGCTTCGAGTGGCTGAATGTCAACGACTCCCAGCGCAGTTCCATCGCTTTCATGCGCATTTCCGGGACGGAAGACCATAATGTGATCTGCGTCTGCAACTTTACCCCGGTAGACTATGAGGGATTTGTGTTCGGCCTGCCGCAGGACGGCACGATCAAGGAGATCCTGAACAGCGACGATTTCCGCTTCGGCGGGAAGGGAAAGGGAAACCCGAAGGCAATCCGCGCAAAGCACGAGAGCTTTCTGGAGCACCCGTGGTCGGCGGCGATCACGCTCCCGGCGCTGTCCGCGCTGTTCTTTGAGTTCCGGCCGCGCAAGCCGCGCGGAAAGAAGGACAAAACATGAGGGAAAAAGACCGGGATCTCCCGAAAATCCTGATGGCGGCGGCGGAATGCGCACCGCTCTCCAAAACAGGAGGCCTCGCGGATGTGGTGGGAGCGCTCCCCAAGGCGCTGAACAGGCAGGGAGCTGAGACCAGGGTGATCACGCCGTACCACCGGATGATCAAAGAGCGGTATGCTGGCATGGTTCAGCATCTGTTTCACTTCTATGTGGATCTCGGCTGGCGTCATGAATATGCCGGGATCGAAAAGCTGGAGCTGGACGGCCTGACATTCTATCTGGTGGACAATGAGCGCTACTACGGCAACAGGATCTACGCAGGCGGTGACGAGGAGATCGAGCAGTATGCCTTCTTCAGTCGGGCAGTGCTGGACGCCCTGCCGAATCTGGACTTCTGCCCGGACATCGTGCACTGCAACGACTGGCATACCGCGATGATTCCTCTCCTGGCAAAAACGCAGTATCCCGGCAAAACGCAGGAAAAGATCCGCTATCTGCTCTCCATCCATAACATTGCATTCCAGGGAAAGTGCAGCTTCGGTCTGGTAAAGGATCTGTTTGGCCTGGATGACAGCTTCTGTACGCCGGAGAAAATCGGTCTGGACGGGGCTGCCGACTTCCTGAAGGCAGGCTGCATCTACGCCGACCGGATCAGCACGGTCAGCCCGAGCTATGCCTGGGAAATCCGCACGCCGGATTACGGCGAGGGACTGGAGAATATCCTGAGCGAGAGAGCAGAACAGCTCAGCGGGATTCTGAACGGGCTGGACCACGATGTGTTCAATCCCGTGACGGATCCGGCGCTTCCGGCACACTATGACGCCGCGGACCGCGGAGGGAAAGCTGTCTGCAAAGCAGAGCTTCAGCACCGCATGGGGTTGGAGCTGAGAGCTGATGTCCCGATCTTTGCCATGGTGACGAGAATGACGGAGCAGAAGGGCTTTGAGCTGATGGAATGCATTCTGGACGAACTCATGCAGAATGAGGAGATCCAGTTCATGCTGGTGGGCAGCGGAGACGAACACTTTGAGAACTTCATGCGGGCGGCGGAGGGCCGCTACCGCGGGAAACTTTGCTCCTACATCGGGTATAACGAGGACGCGGCACACCTGACCTATGCCGGGAGCGACTTCTTCCTGATGCCATCCCGATTTGAACCCTGCGGACTTGGCCAGATGATCGCCATGCGATACGGCTGTATCCCGATTGTCCGGGAGACAGGTGGACTGCGGGACACCGTGATTCCGTGGAACCGCTTTACCGGAGAAGGGAACGGTTTTTCCTTCACGGAGTTTGACGCCTGGGAACTCCGGGACGCCATCCGGCTCGCCATCAACTCCTATCGGAACGAGGACACGATGGACAGGCTGATTTCGAACGCAATGAAGGCAGACTTCGGCTTCGAGCGTTCGGCAGCTGAATATATCAGACTTTATATAAGTATGTTGTGAGAAAAACGCGTGGATAAAGACAGAAACAGAACAATCGATACGAATAATACACATGGGTATCCGCAGATGAGAGAGAGGGTTCTTGTTCCTTATGGAGGAAGCTATCATGAGGAATGGAATGATCAGTATCATCTGACAGTTCAATACGAGGGACAGCAATTCCTGCCCCTCGTATTCTGTGAAGAAGGATGGAGAGCGGAGGAAAGCCTCCCGGCGCTGCCGCTGGCGGAGAGGTACTTCGCCGCAGCGGCTGACGCGCAGGTCGCCGCGGAACGATTCCTGGCTTCCGGCCTCAGCGCGGACGATCTGTCGGAACTTGCTCCCGGGAAGAGCCGGGACGCACTCTTTGCGGCGGATACAATGCGGATCCTGATGGATGAATACGGCCTGCACATGGAGACGGTCTGGGCATACGCGGAAACGGCCTTCAGGAGGGAACTGACCATTGCGGAGCGGGAACAGCTCTCCGTTCTGCAGCCGCGTACTGCGGCGGTCTACGATCTGCTGCGGGATTTGGTCCGGACGATTCCGGCTGCGAGGCACGATCTCCGTCTGGAAGAGTACCGCTGCCCTGTCGGCGCGCTGCGGACGGGGGACACCCTCCGTTTGTCCGTGAAAACAGGGACGTTGAATGTTATTTCTGCGACGCTGGAGCTCTTCGGAGACACACTGCAGAGAGCGTATTCCATGGACAGGACAGAGCGCGGATGGAGTGTTAAAATTCAAATGCCGGAGGATAGCGCGGCACTCTGGTACCGCTTCCGCCTGACGGACGAAGAGAAAACCCGCTGGCTGTGCGCCGCGCCAGACGGTGCACACGGATGGATGCAGGATGAGCCGCGGGATGGCTTCCGGCTCACGGTGTATGAGAAGGACTTCGAGACGCCTGACTGGTTCCCCGGCGGGGTGATGTACCAGATCTTCCCGGACCGCTTTGCCTTCTCCGATGACGGAGGTGCGGAGCGCGGGATCCGTTATCATCTTGAGCTGCATCAGACACCGGAGCTTCACGGGAGCATTGCGGAAGAACCCCGCTGGCAGCCGAGGGACTTTGAAAAAGAATACAGCCCTGACGACTTCTACGGCGGCAGGCTCAGCGCGATCCGCTCAAAACTCCCCTATCTGCGGAGTCTCGGAGTGACCTGCATTTACCTGAATCCGATTGTCGAGGCACGCTCCAATCACCGCTATGACACATCCGACTACCGGCATGTGGATCCGATCCTTGGGACAAACGCGGACTTCGAGGAACTCTGCCGGGAGGCAGATCAGTTCGGAATCCGGGTCCTCTGCGACGGGGTCTTCTCCCACACCGGTGCAGACAGCGTGTATTTCAACCGGGACGGACATTATCCGGAGGCGGGAGCCTGCCAGCCGGAACACTCGCCCTGGGACAGCTGGTATGACTTCCGGCATTTCCCGGACGACTACAGAAGCTGGTGGGGCTTCCGGGATCTCCCGGAGGTCAATGAGGAGGACCCAACCTGGCAGGCATACATCATCCACGGGAGAAGCAGCATTGTCCGTCAGTGGCTGCGGCACGGCGCCTCAGGCTGGCGGCTTGACGTGGCGGATGAGCTGCCGGACGACGTGCTTCACCTGATCCGGAAGAGCGCAAAGGAAGAAAAGCCGGATGCGCTGATCCTTGGAGAGGTCTGGGAGGACGCAGTTCTGAAGGAAAGCTACGGTTCCAGGAGACGCTACGCACTGGGAGAGTCGCTGGACTCTGTAATGAACTACCCTTTCCGTACGGCGGTGCTGGACTTCCTTCACGGACACATCAATGCTTTTGAACTGGCGGCCTTCCTTACCGGACAGCAGCTGCACTATCCGCAGCCGATGTACCGGGGACTCATGAATCTCCTTGGAACCCACGATACGGAACGGCTGCAGAACGCCCTCGCGACGGACACGGTCTGGAAGTATAAGACCAGGGAAGACCAGCTGGAGCTGGAAGCATCCCTGACGGAGAAGGACTGGCAGAGAGCGGAAGCGCTGAGCAGGCTGGCGGCTGCGATCCAGTTCACTGTGCCCGGAGTCCCGAGCATATACTATGGGGATGAACAGGGAATGCGGGGCACCAACGACCCGTTTAACCGCCGACCCTTCCGCGAGGAGAACGGGCAGCTCTGCGAGTATCTCCGGTCGCTTGGAAGAATGCGCAGCGAGCATGCCGCGCTGCGGCAGGGCGAAGCGAGATTTGTCGCGTCGGGGCCGGATGTGATCCAGATCCTGCGCTACACGAAAGAGGAAGCCTTCCTGACTGTGGTTAACAGGGCGACGGAGCAGAAGTCTTACAGCATTGAGATTGCAGGATACGCTGCAGGAGGGACCGCAGAACCCGTATCCGCTCTCTTCAAAGTACTCTGAGGGCGATGTTGGCTGACTGAAGGGAGAAATCTTTGCTCGACCAGCGGGAACACCTTCCTGAATGCCTTCACCGGCAGAGCGGATAAGAACCATAAATTGGCATAATAAAAAACCCGCCGAAAGGCGGGTTTGAAATATCCCTGTTCGGGATCAGTCGGTCACGTAGGGAAGAAGCGCAACCTGTCTGGCACGCTTGATGGCCTCGGTGAGCTCGCGCTGATGCATGGCGCAGGTGCCGGTAGTACGGCGGGGAAGAATCTTGCTGCGCTCGGAGAGGAAACGGCGAAGCTTCGCAGTATCCTTGTAATCAATAAAAGTGACCTTATCCGCGCAGAACTGGCAAACCTTTCTGCGGCGGCGGTTCTTCGGGTTGTTCTTATCAAAAGGCACTGTTCACAAACCTCCTTTTCAAATCAGATCAGAGTTCAGAAGGGCAGGTCACCGTCGTCTCCTTCCAGATCCTCAAAGGGACTGGGGGTGACGGGAGGAACCTGGGTGGGCTGGCTGCTGTAGCCGGACTGAGAGCCGTAAGAGCTCTGACCGCCGTAGCTGCCCTGACTGCCGTAACTGGGACCGTAGTTTCCGCCGCTCTGGCCGTCGCTGTCGCGTTTGCTGTCGCCAAAATAGACGTTATCGGCCTGAATATCCCAGGCTGTGCGGTTGTTGCCATCACGATCCTGAAACTTGCGGGACTGCATGCGGCCGGAGACGACGATCATACTGCCCTTGCGGAAATACTTGCTGACAAACTCACCGGTGGAGCGCCACGCGGAGCAGTCGAAGAAATCCGTCTGTCTCTCGCCTCCGTCACGGCCGCCGAAATCACGGTCAACGGCGACAGAAAAAGAAGCGACAGGGACCTGAGACTGGGTATAGCGCAGCTCCGGGTCACGGGTCAGGCGACCCATAATCACAATGTGATTTAACATAAAACCCGCTCCTTATTCCGGTCTGCGGGTGATGAGACGGCGCATGATGCCGTCTGTGATGCCGAGAATACGGTCAAGCTCAGCCGGAAACTCCGGACCGCTTGTGAACTTCATCAGCACATAGTAGCCTTCAGAAATGTAGTTGATCTCATAAGCGAGCTTGCGCTTGCCCATTTCCTCCAACTCATCCAGCGTACCATTTGCTTCCACAAGAGCCTTGAACTTCTCTACGACCGCTGCGGTCTCCTCTTCAGAGAGCTTCGGGCTGATGACGTACATTACTTCGTACTTCTCACTTGCTTTTGCCATGGTTGCACCTCCTTATGGTCATTTGGCCCCCGCATCCCGGCGGGAGCAAGGATATTACCCGTTTACACAGGCCATATTATTATATTGATTATTTTCCGAATGTCAAGGACTATTTTACGCTGTTCCATGAGATTTTTTTGAGACCGAATCGTTTATTCCGAAGCTTGCGAAGAAAGCCAGACTATAGTAAGATAAAGGCAGCCGAGCGGGCTGCAGCATGTTTTATAATCCAATCTCAAGCGGGGGGAGATTCTTATGAAAAAACTGATTGCGCTGCTCCTTCTTTTCGTTCTCCTGTGCTCAGCCGTCACCTGCACTGTGACGCCGGAGGCCATGGCGGATGAAGCTGCGGGAGAGAACATGACGCCTCCTGAACCGTCTGGGGCCCCGACCCATTACACGATCCCTGAGTTGGCCCCCGCTGCGCCGCGCCCTCAGGAGGCGAAGTTCGGCAGCGTGAGCCCGGACAATGCCGTCCGGGTCATGGAGATCATCCAACAGGCGAGAGACTCGGGGCTTCTGGAAGGGCAGGACGTGATCTTCAGTCCGACGCTGAACTTCCGGAGAGACACCGATATTCAGTACTATCTTGACGACACCATCCTGACTGTCCTCTGGAAGGAGATCATCGACGGCAACACGGTCAGCTGCTGCGAGGTGAAGATTGCGGACGCGAGCCAGTTCCGGAGAAAATTCGTCGACGATACCTTTGAGTCCAAAAATCAGTATTTCGCCACGGCAATCGCGGAGAGCGTGAACGCCGTCGTGGCGATGAATGCGGATTTCTATATGTTCCGGGACTTCGGGATCGTAGTATATAACCGGGAGCTATACCGATTCGGAGAATCCATTTATACCGGCAACTACAGGAAATACAACTGCACGGACACCCTTTTTGTTGACGATCAGGGGGATTTCCTCTTCTGGCATATGCTGGAGGAGACAACCCCGGAAGAGATGAGAGAGTTCATCCGCCGGAACAACATCCTCTTCTCCGTCGCTTTCGGACCGATCCTGGTGGAAGACGGAACGCTGATCCCCTGCGAGTGGTACCCCGCCGGCGAAGTGGGTCTCGGGTATTCCCGCGCGGGAATCGGGCAGAAGGATCATCTGCATTATTTCTATATGTCCCTCAACCATTCCCCGGAAAAGGAGGCCCGCTGGAATGTCAACCAGTTCGGTCAGCGCATGTATGAGCGAGGCCTTCGACACGCCTATTGTCTGGACGGCGGGCAGACCGGGGAGATTGTCTGGAGAGGCAGGCCCTTTAACCTTATTGACTTCGGCATGGAGCGCACTGTAAGCGATATCATCTATTTTGCGACAGCTGTGCCGGAGACGAAACATAACCCATAAACCCCATAAGCAGAATGGAGAATCCCAGGCGGTGAAGGGCAACGCAGCTGAGGAGAAGGGTAAATCCCGTCTGCCGGTCGCCTTGCAGATACTCGGATATCATGCTATCATACAGTCCTGCCGGAAAAAGCTCTTCGGAGGAGAACATAATACGGAAATGGAATCTACAGGATCGTAGTTAGGACGGGAAGGAGAAGCGGACTATGCGCGTTATGGCAATCGACCTCGGAGACGCGAGAACAGGGCTCGCGGTTTCGGATCCGATGGGGATCCTCTGCGGGGAGGCCTGGACAGTGCAGGAATGGAACATGGAGCGTCTTGCGGAAACTATCTGTGCAGAGGCAGCGACACGGAATGTCGGGAAACTTGTGCTGGGCCTGCCGAAAAACATGGACGGCAGCGAGGGGCAGAGAGCAGAGAAGAGCAGAGCATTCCGGGAGCTGCTGTTGGAAAGAGGTGCCCCGGAGGTACAGCTCTGGGATGAGCGCCGCAGCAGCGTCGAGGCACACCAGATCCTGCATATGAACGGAAAGCGTGAAAAAAAGCACCGGAATACGGTGGACGCTGTGGCGGCGAGCCTGATTCTTGAGAGCTATCTCGGGTCGGTATCATGAATCGTGACAGTGAAAGCAGCGGTGAGGTAAGAAAGTATGAGCAGAGAGCTGATTGTAATTGAGGGCCTGGACGGGAGCGGAAAGGCCACACAGGCAAAGCTTCTGGCTGAGAAGCTCCGGAAGCAGGGAAGGCATGTCCGTCAGGTCTCCTTTCCAAACTATGAGAGCGAGAGCTCTGCCCTGGTGAAAATGTATCTGGCCGGAGCCTTCGGCGGACATCCGGAGGATGTGAACGCCTACGCAGCTTCCAGCTTCTACGCGGTAGACCGATATGCCGGCTTCAGAAGCGACTGGATGCGGGACTGGGAGCGGGGGACGGTGATCGCCGACCGCTATACCACTTCCAATGCCGTCCATCAGTGCAGCAAGCTCAAACGGGAAGAGTGGGACGCATATCTTGACTGGCTCTTTGATTATGAATACCATCTGCTTGGCATTCCCGCCCCAACCATGGTAGTATATCTGAGAGTTGAACCGACGGTGAGCCAGAGGCTGATGACACAGCGCTATCATGGCCACGAGGAGAAAAAGGACATCCACGAAAGAGACTTCTTATACCTGGAACACTGCAGGGAGGCAGCGGACTACTGCGCCCGGAGACTCGGATGGCGGGTGGTGGAGTGTACGGCGGACGGAGCGATGCGCGGGATTGACGAGATCAGCGCCGAGATCACGGCGCTGATCCACGAGTGAAACGGAGGAAACTGATGCGGCCCTTCGCCCATTGGAAAACCATCACAAAGCACCGGCATCTGGTCTGCGGCTACTGCATGCGCCTCGGGCTGGTCCGCCAGGGACTGCTGCACGACCTGAGCAAGTACTCTCCCACGGAGTTCTGGCGCGGGGCAAAGTACTACCGGGGATTTGAGAGCCCGAATGACGCGGAGCGCCGGGAGACCGGCATTTCTCTAGCGTGGCTCCACCACAAGGGGCGGAACCGGCATCACTTTGAATACTGGGTCGACTGGAGAAAGACTCCGGACGGAAAAGTCATCTACGCCGGAAACCGGATGCCGATCCGTTATGTGGCGGAGATGTTCTGTGACAGGATCGCTGCGAGCAGGGTTTATCTCGGAGACAGGTATACCGACGCCGCTCCCTATGAGTACCTGATGCGAGATGTGCCGGAGGGCGTCATGCATCCTGATACCGTCCGGGAAATCGAGACCATGCTCCGGGTTTTGAAGGAAGAGGGGGAGGAGAAAGCCTTCGCCTACGTGAAGAAGCGCCTGAAGGAAGCCGACAAATAGAAAAAGCATCATAGAAAGACGCGTCTCCATGATGAAAAGCTGCCGTATCTCCCTTCACCGGGAGATCGGCAGCTTTTCAGATGGGCCGGCTCAGATGGTTAAGTTGCTGTCAGGATTCCGGCCTTTGGATAGCAGGCAATCAGTTCCGGAGGCTGTGTACCGGGGCGGGGATCCTGCCCCCGCGGGCGATAAACTCCGATGCAGAACCGGCGTGGAGCGGCATGACCGGAGCGGAGCCCAGCAGGCCGCCGAAGTCGACCCGGTCCCCGACAGCCCTGCCGACGGCGGGGATCAGCCGCACGGCGGTGGTCTTGCTGTTGATCATGCCGATGGCAGCCTCGTCGGCGATGATGGCGGAGAGCGTTTCGGCGGGAGTATCTCCCGGGACGGCGATCATGTCGAGGCCGACCGAGCAGACGCAGGTCATGGCTTCCAGCTTGTCGATGGTGAGGGAGCCCTCCTCCGCAGCGCGGATCATCCCTGCGTCCTCAGATACGGGGATGAAGGCGCCGGAGAGCCCTCCCACATGAGACGAGGCCATGATGCCGCCCTTCTTCACGGCGTCATTCAGAAGCGCCAGCGCGGCGGTGGTGCCGTGGGTGCCGCAGCGCTCCAGGCCGATCAGCTCGAGAATTTCCGCTACGCTGTCTCCGACGGCAGGCGTGGGGGCGAGAGAGAGGTCAACCACGCCGAAGGGAACGGCCAGCCGACGGGATGCCTCCTGGGCCACCAACTGCCCCATGCGGGTGATCTTGAAAGCGGTACGCTTGACGGTCTCAGCGACCACGTCGATGCGCTCGCCGCGGCAGCTCTTGAGCGCATGGGCGACGACGCCCGGCCCGGAGACGCCGACGTTGATTACGCATTCCGGCTCTCCGACACCGTGGAAAGCGCCGGCCATGAAGGGATTGTCCTCCACGGCGTTGCAGAAAACGACGAGCTTTGCACAGCCCATCGGGTCGAGAAGCGCAGTCTGCCGTATGATCTGCCCCATCAGCTTTACGGCGTCCATGTTGATGCCGGCCTTCGTAGAGCCTACATTGACGCTGCCGCAGACGAGCCCTGTCTCCGTCAGCGCCCGGGGCAGAGAGCGGACAAGACGCAGGTCACTCTCCGTAAACCCTTTCTGCGCAAGCGCGGAGAAGCCGCCGATGAAGTTGATGCCTACCGTATTGGCTGCCCGGTCCATTGCCCGGGCGATGGGAGCGTAGTCTTCTTCCTCGCAGGAGGCCGCAACGAGGGAGATCGGCGTTACGGAGATCCGCTTGTTCACAATCGGGATACCAAACTCCTGCTCGATCCCGACACAGACCGGGACCAGCTTCTCCGCCCGGCGACAGAGCTTGTCATAGACCTTCTCCGCGCAGCGTGAGACAGAATCGGCCGCACAGTCCAGGAGACTCACGCCCATGGTGACGGTGCGGACATCGAGATGCTGCTGGTCGATCATCTCGATGGTCTGGAGAATCTCGCTGCTGTTCATCAGATAGCTCATATCCGGTGCATTGCCTCAAAGATGTCGGAGCGCTGAATGTGGATATCCAGCGCACGTTCCTCACCCTTCTCCTTCAGTTCCGCAGCGAGTTCATGGAAGGGGAGCGGACAGGCCTCCAGATCCACCAGCATGATCATGGCAAAATACTCCTGCATCAGGGTCTGGCTGATGTCAAGGATATTGATGTCCCGCTCCGCCAGGAGCGCGGTTACATAGGCGGTGATGCCCCGGGCATCACGGGCAAAAACGCTGACGATGGCTTTCATATTCGTGCTCCTTCTTTTCTGGATGAGAGTATTATAACCGGTGAAACGGAAAAATCAATAGCATTCCGGTGAAAGGGGAGAATGTCCCCGGAGAGCCTGCGGTGTTCTGGTGAAGAGTTACAAAAAATCGAAATATGTACAGATTGTTAAGAACTTATCTTGTCAATTCTGCCAAATGCCTATGGACACGGGCGGATCATTTATGATAATATATAATTTGTAATACTTTTGGGAAATCATTTTACGAGGTGAAGCTTATGACCCATAC
>ODAI012810778.1_pt1 | contig 14897 bp, 15 predicted proteins | sample 1539321 | NCBI WGS metagenome assembly ODAI01 (sample SAMN02144231, study PRJEB22623) | gut metagenome | biome: sheep rumen | host: Ovis aries | place: New Zealand
CAAAAGCGCATTGCCAGTGTTAGGCAAAATAAAATAAATTTAATTCTTTGTTCTATTATGTTTACAAAGATTCACTTTCATAAATCAGGATAAACATACGAAAACAATGTTTTCAATTTATAATACTATGCCCTTTTTTCTGTTCACATATTTATTATACTCTTCCAAACGCATGCACACAACCACTCTTTTGATAATTGTAATAATATCAAAAGCCTGGTCCTAATATATAAAATCAGACTTTTGAATCCTCTTTTTCGATTTTATCAAGAAGCATTATTGCATATAAAAACCTTAGCAATTTTACACAATCCATTTTGGTTTTTCTACGCTCTGTTCTTCCGTGCATTGTCCAATGCCTGTTGATATATCGAGGCTCTCTTTCATTTCCAAAAGATGATGATGCTGCAAATGTTTGCATTGTTGCTTCAACGGTTAGATATAATGAAAAAAGTGAATATTCTTCCTCGCTTAAAACCACATCATCGTCTAGCTTTTCAAGCAAAGGTTCGATTCGACGTCTTATGTTCGTACCAGGGTTCCCAGTAACTACAGATAATTCACCATCGATAACAGCAGTAATTCCTATTGCACACAAATCATAGTTTTTAATTGAAAATGAATCTATTGCTTGAGCAAGAATACGCGCATTATTCCCATCTAAATAGTTTGCACATTCCTGGCCAAGCGAATAGAACAATTTATATTTATTCTTTTCATACATGAGCCTTAAGTCTTTATCTATATTTGTGGACTTATAAAAAGTATCTACAAACTCTGGCGTCATATATTCCCATATCACATACTGATGCTTACCTAAATTATCTGCCACCAAAAGTGGTCTCACAGTAGTAGATGCAACAGCTGCAAAATTATTAAGCTTTTCCTGTATTTCCCTACCAAAATCTTGTAGTGGTTTAAAAACCGTTTCATACCATTCTGTACTTTTCTTTATCAAACTTCCTATATAATTGCTCACTTCGTATAATGGTCTTAAACTTTCTACAAGCAATAAACCTATATCATTCGTCCTCTCATGCTCATTACTGTCCATAAAGTTCCCCCTCATTCGGATTTGTATTTTTTCCAACCATACTGCTTACCCAGAGCTTCAAGTCTCTCATCTAAATACTCTTTTGCTTCTGGGGATAATGATAGCATAGCCTGCTGACCATGGGCCTTTGCCACTCTCTCCTTAGAATACTTATCTGGATTTTCTCTGGTGTGCATATACGTTTTATATCCCAAAGCATCTGTCAATTCCCTAAGCGGAATGCCACAATTTACTGGTGCATCAATTACCTTTGCCTCTGAAATCACACAGTATATAGGATAATCAGCTAGCCAATCATATTCTGTTATCCAATCCTTTTTTCTTGCATCATTATTACTGCTATATTTCCTAAAAATACCTTTGCCCACAACAAGCGGACACTCCTTACCTTTTTTATCATATGAATGTACGCAGAAGAAGGTTTCATCTCCCTCTTCGACAGTCTTAGCGCTACTTTTACGAGCTTCTGAAAAGTTTGATATATAAACAGCTTTTCCATCATCAATGAACGCATGCATAAACATTGGTTCATTACCATCAGCTCTTTTCTTTGCCGATGCAGAAAATTTTAAAATGATATTTCTTAAGCTTTTATGTGAAGCTTCTTCCTTCTTGCCTCCAAGAGCTACATATACTGCATCGTTAAGCCTTTCCTTCGTATTTGTTTCAATTTCATCAAATGCTGCATTAATATTTTCCTTCAAATTCCTGGCTGATTTATCTAATGCAGCTCCTCTCATTATACAAACAATATTCTTACTACCATCTGCTTTTGACTTTGATTCTTTCTGTTTCTTATATCTTTCTTTGTAATCATCTAGCATTTCTTGGGTAATTTGACCATCATCCGCTTTTTTTACCTTACTTACAATATCATCATAGTAGTCCTGAAGCATATCAATTGCCGGTTCGTCATTTAAATGTATAGAAAGTTCAACATTTCTAACCAAGCCACCTTCAGTAAAATTTGCGCTTCCGACAATTGCATCCATCTCATCAAACAAGTATAGTTTAGTATGTAATCCAATCAGCGCATACAGCTTCACACCTGCGTCTAGCATGTCCTGCAATCCATCAAGTGTATTTGAGCCATCTAAAAAATCCTGAAGATAAAATCTTGTAATAAAAGAGCATTCTACTCCTTTGTTAGCTTCTTCACATAGTAAATCTGCCATTTTCGGTGATAAAAATGGACTTATGATTCTTATACTATCTAAAGATTCTTCAAACAATGAAGAAATCAATGAATAATGCTCATCCGTTACCACCTCTATCATTACACTTCCTCCAAATATCTAACTTCCTTGCCATTGTTTTTAGCATACTCAATCTCAGAACGTGTGCTATCGCCGATATAACCACCAACGTTGATAACAAAAATGCTGTCAGCCATATCAATCTTACGCTTATGCATATCATCAAGCATTTCTTTGGTCTTGGTAAATGTTCCCTCATCCATATTCTCCCAGACCTCAGAATCGCCAAAATGGCCAAAGAGGCCAACACTTATTACAATGTTGCCCTCCAAAGTAAGCTGCTTCTGAACTTCGATAAATTCCTCTTTAAAACGTGTGCTGCCACACAAAGTTATTACTGGATAATTCCCCACCATTTTATGTCCCTCATTTATCTATAGTAATTCTTTCTGTTGCAATTTCCTTTATAAACTTCTTTTCTGTGATAGAAAACCTATGATTCGAATATATTCTCTTATAAGCATCTAAGACTACATTTGTCGTTATATGTTTTTTTCCAGCTTCCGTCAGTTCAAACAACGTGTTATCCTGATATACATCCTTATTCTCATTGCCTACTAAAATCAAACAGATAGCTGAGGTAATTGGAAAGATAACCTCATCGTATTCATCTGTCGGAAATTCCTTTCCAATAATGGATGCACCTTTATCCGATGTGATGAGTTGATTATCAAAATCAATTCCTACTGCAAACTGCATCTGACACATTGGTGCAAGAATTCCTTCCAATATCTTTGTTTCCTGTGAGTCTTCTTTTATCTCTTGAAAAAAAGGTAAACACAGTTTTCTTACCGTGCTCTTGACTTCTTTATCTGACACGCTATCATTCACAAGCTCCTTAATTGCTGCTTCTGCCTCTGATAATGCATACGCATTTCTTAGCAAATGTATAGCTATAAAAGTAACCCAAAAAATCTTTTCCTTTTTGGTAAGAATATTAGAAACTCCTATATTTTCCCTATGGACTTTTCGCTCAAGCTCAGTTCTATAGCTACCATACATCTTTTCAAGTGCACAGAAATAATTCTCTAGCCAATTAGGAAAGATAATTTGTTCATCTCTTCCATATATTTCATATAGCTTTTTCTTGCAACAAATAGAATGTATCGGAACTGCTTCTATTGAATCATATGCTCGCTTTTCTAAGTCAAAAGAAAATATTGTGTACTTTTCAAAAGGCAATTCACTTTTATTCAACGGCTCATACTCTGGAGAAAAGCCTCGCAAATATACCTGAGGAACATAATGCTGCTTCTTTTTTGGTAGATTCTTCTCTTCCATCATTCAACACCTAAAACTTAAAAAACCTATTCTCCACACTCTGATAAAACAACGATTATAACAAGTTAGTAAATTATGTGGACAGTAATTTTAGATATTCTTCCTTTCTTTTATTTATCCAGCGCATCTTTCTTGGATTTATACCTCCACATTTATCCCATTTTTCTAGAACTCTGTCCTTATCAATTAATGATATTATCTCTTGATATAATTGTTCATCTAATTTTTTTATAAAGTATAGTATTTCTAGAGAGTATTTTTCCTCAAAATCTAGAGCTGTAACATTGCTATACCTCTGAGCAATCATCTGAATATTATTTCTGAGATACTCTCGGGTAAAAGAAACATTCCTTCGAGCCAAAGCCTTCAACGCCTCAAAACTCGAATCCCACCAATGCTCAGTAAATAATTCAATAGGGATTCCTTGTTCAGTATTTAATGCAATTGCACCATCAGCATCAATGGCTATCATCACAGAATAATAACAAGTAATTCTATTAGTATTCATTTTTATAAATCTTTTTGCTAGAGAATTACCCGCCTCATACAAAAAGCCTATAACCATACATATTTCATGGCTATGTTCCCAACTATTATTAGTTTTATCTGATAGTTTCACCAGATCAACTTTACCCATAATATCCTTAAATTTAGATGGATTATACGTCAAAATCATCCTAAGGGTATCTCTTATAGCAAACCATTCACTCATATTGCTTTCAGAAATAACAACAGCCAGTTTGTCTGTAGGAATTGCTTGAATAATTAAATTAGCAGTATCTAATTGTCTTGGAGTAGGATTATTCTTTCCGAAAAAGCCAATTCCACAAATATATGCAAGAAAATCAAAATCAAATAAGTGCATAGCGTTTTTCATATCTGTCTCAAAATATTGCCTATAAACAGGTAGAAGTGATGGTATTAAATCATGTACTCTTTCAGTATTCATAAACTCAACCGAACATATAAAACTTGTTATTTGTTCAACATTATGCATATTTACATTTGAAACGCACCATTTCATAAGCAGATACATCGAATCACTATACTTCTCGTATTCATTTTTTCCAAGTAAAAGTATTCCTCTATTAAAAAATTCTCCCCACGCATAATAATCAGGATTTATTTCATCTTGCATTCTTTTCATCAGATAATTCCAATCCAATTTTCTGCAAAAAGACCTATGAATTCTTTTATCACTATTATATAGTGTGTTCAATAATGTCCTAAACCCCCATGCTGATATGCTGTCCACTTTATTAACATATTCCTTAATCAAGTTTTCATTATCAAGAAATACTTTTAATTCATTATCCTGCCCTCTACTAGAGACTATTATCCTTTCAAGTAAATACATCATATTTCTTATTTCTTCGGATGTATTTAGTTTTACCAACTGTTTATCAACTGAATCCTTTATGCCATCAGTAATAAATATTTCTTCCGCATCAGCGAAAGAATTGTAAAAATATCTACATCCATTACATAACCAGACAACCCCTAATGAAGGTATTCTTTGATTTTTAAATTCATGTTCTATAGCAGTAATCAAAGCAGTTTGTTCTTCATTCTTTTCAGAATCAAAAAATAAAGATGATATTACATATGCACTTTCTAAGTGAACTATTCTTATTTCATCTTCTGAAATAAGAATTTTCTTCTTAATCAAATAATCTATGTCGTTTTTGTTCCAGGCATACTTATAACCACACTGTTCAAAAACTTTGTTAATATATAAAATATCTACCGGCCTATCCAAATTTAATACTTGGAACACAGCAATAGTTGCAGCAAGTAGCTGTGAATTATTACGTTTAATAATAGATTCATACAAATCCTTCATCGATTTCCATCCGCCACGAAGAATGTAATTGAATAGCCAAGGTGTTTTCGCAGCACGAGCACTTTCAAGACGTCTTTCAATTGGAATATCCATCATATTAACGCCAACAGTATTATCACATTTCTTTACAATAGGCCAAATCTCTTTTTTTCTTGAATAGAAATTTTGATATATTATTCCAACGGCATCAGCATTAGTGAGCACTACTTCTTCTGAACTACTTATATCAGAAACAGTTTTTGCCAATACTATTTTTCGATTTGGACGAGCTTGGCTCAAAATGCTATCGATAAACTGTTCAGAATAAATCTGTGCATCATCAATAAGATATAAAGATTTTTCGGTATTTTCAGGCAATACTACAGCAGTAAAATCTTCCATATTTCGTAATAAATAAACTTGCCATCCTCTATTCAAAAATCGATGTCCAATTTGAAATAAGGTTATAGACTTACCAGATCCAGTTTCTCCTACAATTGACGCATAATCAACTATATTAAGACGTTTATCTAATTTATCTACCTGAGGAAATTCTGGGCACGAAACAACATCAGCAGCTGTAAGTCTGTATCCCATTACAGCATACTCAACCCCTCTCTGATACTTAAAATCCATCTGCTCCCATACATTTGTATCTACTGGTTCATAGAAATATTCCTCTCCACCTTTTAATTGCTCAATCTGATTTAAAACGTTTTGTAAATGCTTCCGTGCAATTTCATGGTAATATCTAAGACTAGATGCTTTATAAATACTGTTGTTCTTCTCAATATTACAAGCAGCACATGCGGGTAGATAATTTTCAATGGAATCTTGAATAAATCCTTCTTCCTCAAGTTCTTTAATATATTCAGTAACATCTTCCTCAATATACTGCGGCATATTGGTGGGAAGAATATGATCAATGTGCATATATCTTATTTGAGGAATAAGCCTCCCACAATATTGACATTTATGCTTATATGTTTGATAAATTGCATTACGTAAAAATGAACTAGATTTATTATACTCGTGATACATATATGTCATCTCCCATTATTACAAGTAAAAAAGCTTATTGGGTACAGTACACTCAATAAGCTTCTACATATTCCTATGCTTTTTTATGTTGCCCCCAACTACTCTTCGTTTTTAAATATCTCATCCAAAGTCTTTTCCATGTCCCTAATCAGATTTACAACAAGTGCATTTCCCATCATAAATCTTCTCTTATTCGTTGACATTTCTACTACCTCATCGCCAACCATACAGAACTGTGTATGACCTGTTGGAAATCCTTGGATTCTTTCCGTTTCCTCCGCTGTCAGAAGTCTCATGCAATACCCTCCAAGTTTATATTTAAACTATTATAGCATTTAATGAAAAAAAATACATTTTATAGCTTCTATCTGATTAGGTGGTCGTCATAATCTCCCTTGCTGTTTTATTGCCATCATAGAAGACAATAATTTGATAATATGTTTTACCCATTGAAATACCTCCATCAAGAAAAAACAATAGAATAACTGTATTTATCGGTTGAAAAATTTGCACGAAAAAAGCAGCAGACATAATCCCTAATCTACTGCTTTAGATGCTCACCATAATATTATCTTGTTACTTTTGAAGCTGCTGAGAAATAATCTTCTTCTCTTCACCTGTAATATTTAATAAATCAAGAGCCTCTTCAACGGAATATTTTAACTTTTCCATTACACTCTTAACTCTCTCAATGTCTTTAGTTGTTGAATATTCCTCTGCATATTTCTTTACTGATTCACACATAGTATCACGTCCTTCCTCAGTTTCCTTAAAATGATGTACTCCGTCTGCTAATTCTTTATAATTCATTCCCTCTGAAGTTAATGAATTAAAATCATGCATAAGCTTTCCAATATCATCATTGCCTTTATAAGCTCCATTTACATAAATGATATGTGCCCCATCATCCAATGCCTGACCCGTTTCTGAAACAACTCTATCTGCTCTATATATCGGTAGCCCTTTTCCAAACTTATCATGTTTGTAAATAAATATAACATATGAGTCTTTTAATACATTAAACTCTTCATTTTTCTTGAGCATTCTATAGTCTAATGCTGCGCTATGGAACCTTGCCCTCCGTACATGCGCTCCCTTGGAATTTCCTTGAACCTCGATATCTATTTCCTCGCCATTTTCATCAATAGCTAATACATCAAGTGTGATATTTCGTCCGTCAGAAATAGGATTTCTAAATTCAACCTGCACTCCATGGTCTATAACGCGAATTTCTCGCCCTAAAATAATCTTTAGGAGCAATTCGATTGCAGGAACATTGTTAAATACCAATGTCATCAAGTCATCGTCAAAAAGAGTCATATCATCAATAATCTTTTTAACCCTCTCGTTTTGACCATCACTTATACTTTTATCGTTAGTCATCTTTCTCTCTTACTCCTCGAATTAATAATAGCATCATACCACACCCAAAACAATTAGCAAAGAGCCGATTTAATGCAAACTTAATATGTGTAAAATGCACATTTGCACTATAAAAAAGCACAATTACCTGTCAAGATAACTGTGCTTTCGTATCTACTGTCTATTAAGTTGTCGTTCAAGTGCACTATGTTCATTTGCTCGCTCACGTTCCTCATTGGTTCTTCATCATCGTACCTTCATTCGGAAGTAGCGCTCCCGAATTTTCCTTTCTTGAAAATAGATTAATAGTTTCGACTCATGTCCATTCCTTGCGCTAAAAATGGGCATAATAATAGACCAGTACATATCAATCTGGGCTCCCCAGAGATACTGGTCTATGTAAGGTTCTCTATTCTTCTACTTCTTGGAGTTCAAATTCATCTACATCAATGATATCATCATCTTCTCCAAGCAAAGTATTAATTCTTTCTTCTTTCTCAAATATGAAACGTTTTCCATAAAAGACATTTGCATAATCAATAACCTTATTCATTTGTGATGTATCAAACAGTGCTCCAATTATAGCACCTATTCCGATAGCACTTTTACCAGCTGCTTCTTTAGTCAGTTTCTTACCAATTTGAGTAAAAACATTTTCAAACAAATGTCCCTCAAGGCTCTTTTTACCAGCTTTATCAACAGCTTTTTTTGCTGCAGCATTAGCCAATGCTCTCATCTGTGCCATTAACAATGGAATGCCACCATGCTCTGCCATAGCTTGCCATGATTTTTTGCTCATTTGTTTTACAGTAGTAACTTCAGTCATAACCATTACTTTACCAACTATGCCAGCTATTTCATCTGAAGCCTCTCCATTAGGATTTAAGGCATTCATTAGCACTTCTTCAGCGATAACCAACTCTGCTGGATCATTTTTTACATCATACCCATAAATCATTCCAACAGACTGCACTGCGCGATAGAATAAAAAAACACATAGGACTAGATTAAAAGGAAGACCTGCAAAACCAAACGCACCTGTTGCCGCGCCCTCTACTAAGGCAATACCTAGATCCATCTTTTTATATTTTGATACACCCTTTCCTACACTATAAGCTCTTAGTAAACAAATTTCATCTAGTGACTCAATCGTATTTTTTTGTGTAAGTTTATTAGCATTCTTAATCACAGCTGACTCACTTAACGTCATGTTAGCAGCATACTTTTCTACCACTCCAAAGCCATCAGCCACAACCTTCATACATTGAGCATATAACTCCTGCTTAGTAATTCCACTCTTTGCAGAATCGAGCAATTCCTTCATCTTAGCCGGCATCATTTCGCCAACTTTTTTACCTGCTTTATCTAACAGACCTGGCTTACAAAGCTTTTCGTACTGTTCTGTCAGGCTATTTAACAGTTCCTTCTCTTTTTTATTTAAAACAGGCGACGGAATATAATATTCTCTCGTATTTTCCATAATAGTAAAAAACCTTTCACATATAATTTAGTCTGCATCCACTCTCAGATGATACTTTCCACAATGTAAACAGTGAAATAAATAGCCGCACAAGCTTCCATCTTTCGTGAGATATTTGCGTGCATCTTTCCATCCTTCAAATGAACCATCCGCTTCAAATAACTCATCTGCAATTCCAAGTTCTTCTAGTTCTTTCGTCCCAACGGTACCAATGTACTCGCAGTAATCATTACAGCATGCAACCCAGTTTTCGCCTTGCCAGCTCAAATAGCCAGGTGTTCTGCAAAACAACTCCTCGCGAGCTTTATCATTATCAATTGAATCCGCATCCTGAACAAAATCACCATCGAATTTTTTAGCAGCGGCTCCAGATGCAATACATTCCATACAAATACACTCTACATCTTCTGCAGTATACATATTCTGAACATATGCTTCTACTTCTTTTCCGCAGCAATCACAAGTACCTTTGCCAAACTCAACTACACCACATTCATACACATTTGGATGATATTTGAACTTTGGTAAGTGTTTTATATCCTTCATTTCCGCACCTCGCTTTACGTGTATTGTTCAGCTATGGCTTTCCATATCTCTTTTCTTGTCTCTTCCCATGCTTTATCACCAGTCTCTTTATTATGAACTCCATTAGAGTTTCTATTATGAAGAATAGAATAATTCTCTTGATGTTCAGTTTTAGTCAACATCGCTAATGCTCCATCACGATCTTGATTGATATGATGCAAGTCAATCTGCACCCCAGTAGTTGCATCATATGGAGCATTTCCCTTCGCCATCAATTCTCGGTTTGTAATTTTTGTCCCGTCTTTAAGAGTCACTTCGTAATTTGGATCTATATCTCGTACAAGTAGTGTTCTTCCATTGACTGTTTTTGTGTATAATCCAGCCTTTTTATATACATTATATTCATCTAGACTTTTAAACTGTTTTATAAGCTGAATAGGAAATCCTGATTCTTGTTTAATAATGGCTGCTTCATTCATAGTAAGGCCATTCTTTGTAGCCATTTTTAACCCGATTGCTTCTGCGCCACCATCAATTACAGCTCCTGTTATAGCGCCCCATTTAAATCCACTAGCACTAGCTTCTATTCCGGCCTTTACAGCCTGTTCAAAGTCCTCTGTCTGATAAGCTGTTGTGATAGCGGCGGCGGCACCACTGATAACAGCACCTGATTTTGCAAATGTATATGCGCCAGAAGCAGAACAAGCAAATATCGTTGAAATAGCCGGCGCCCCAGCTGCCGCTGCTACAGGTGCTATTGTCACACATATTAATATGACTCCAGAACCTATAATAACGTCTTCAATAACTTTCTCGTAATCTTCTGGTTCAGAACTATTCATCGGTACTACTATAGTCTGACCATCATCACCCAAAGTAAAAACATATTTTGTATCACCAAAAAAGGCATCCAATTCAGAGGCTGTATATCCAAAGTATATGTTTTCCTGCGAATTAAAATTTAGCTCCTCGATATATTCTTTTGGATAATATATAGCCTCTACGTTTTCGACAACATATCCTTCAGAAGCGATATCACTATTTAAATCAGCATATACGCTATTTTCAACATAGCCAAGAAGTTCAGGATCATCTAATCCTTTAAAATCTAAAGATTCTTCATCTATAGAATCTTCTACTTCGTCTTCTGTTAAGGTTTCTTCTAATTCAGAATCATTATTGTCAGAAGTACTCAATTCTGTATTCTCTAAATTCTCAGTATTCTCAACCGAAGCGCTTTCACAGCCAGTAAAAATCAATAAGCAACTGAGTGCAATTACCAATGCTTTTTTCATAGTTATTGCTCCTCCTCATCCATATTCTCATCTTCGAGTTCACGTTGTTCGTCAATTTGATGCAGCTCTTTAGGTTTACGATTAATTAGCATCCTTTTTCCTACCCATACCGCTATTATTCCTACGATAACAATGAAAACGATTATTCCTGTATTATTCTTGTTTGCTTCAACATTTTCCGGTTGCTCGGATACTTCTTCAATATCATCAATAGACTCTGAATCAACAACTTCATTTACTTCATACTCTTCACTACTTTCATTACTACCTGTCTCATTCAACTCTTCAACAATTTCTTGCTGAGCTGATGGCGTAATAATGTTTCCCTCTTCATCAATATAAGCTCCTGCAGCTATTTTCTCATTAATCTCAGCCACTGAAAGTCCTGTAACAACATGAGCTTTCAGCACATCAGTGTTTCCTACATAGATTTTCTTTTCTGTCGTTGCTGATGTATACCTATTAGTTGCCTTTATCGTATAAACACCTTCATCAGTATACATACGACCTTCTTTAGCAGCCCCATTAAACTTTGTATCTGCCACTAGTCCATCCAAACTATCTGACATTACCTCTCGTGTAAGTTGAAGATCTAAATATCTCTGCTTAGCCAAATCTACGTAAAATCCACTCTCGGCAACATTTGAATTATTGATAAATTGGTTTGTTTGAGCATCTCTTATAAATAATTTGCAATCGCCATTACGTACTGAAAACTTAAAGCTAACTCTATAATGTAACGTCTTTGGCAAAACCGATGCTCCAAAAACTGTTGTATTGCTATACTTAAGTGCATAATCTAATGCAACTTCATAATCACCCTCTTCAAAAAGGTCTAATCGAGTATTGGCTCCAACTGTTGCAGAAGCTTCCAAAAAATTCTTATATGGATATGTTGTAGTATTTCCAAGATAATCCGTTTTTCTAATAAAAAGCATGCCCTTTCCAAAATCTTGTATAGTAACATCATTAAACTGACTATCTGTTCCCTCTGGATCCGCAACAACTTCAATCTTAGAATTACCATTACAAGCATTTAAATCCTGCTCCAAATTAAACCAAAGCGATACTCTATCGCCCACTTCCTTTAAAATGACTGGCGTTCCTTCAGTTGTTTCCGTCTTGGCTGTATATCCGCTTACATAAAACTTTCCGATTTCCCATCCCTTGTGAGGATCATCAGCATCAATCACCTGAGAACCATAATATCCTTCAGACTTTTGACAACGCACTAAATCATCTATATCTCCCATCACACAAGCATCTGCAGTATTTAATGTTTCAGCCTCAACATTTTTGTTATATGCATAAAAGGTATAAACTTCTGCAATTTTTTTATACTCATATTCATTCTTGTGATAAAAAAGAATATTACTGCTTCCAACTTGCTTTTTAATTTCATAAGCCACAATAATTCTGTAATAACATCCGCTTGTTAATTGAATATTAGATGTTTTATAAACGGAATCCCCTTGCTTAACATCAGAATTAAAGTAATCGGTCACAGTCTCATCTGCATCAGTCACCCATATTTCACCATCTCGTGAAGTTTGCACAACATAGGCGCCATCTTTAATTTTCCCATCAAGATCAATCGTATCAATTTCTTTATCACCATCTTCCACGACTTCCCATCCATCCTTTGTCATAGACTCTGGTAATCCAACTATTTTTGTCTTGATAATTAAATTATCATCTTCCTCTACATCAACAGCATAAGCATCAACGCCATTCTTTGTTGAAACATCACTTATTTTTCCATTAATACTGAAGCGTTGTATTGAATATGCACTAGATGTACCACCAGATAATTTGTAATCATCATCTTCTCCATACTCTAATGTTTTGCTTGTAAGAGTTTTTGTATTCTCACTTGTTTCAGCGTGAACATCTGCCATTGGTGTTAGGCAAACTCCCACAGCCAAAACTACAGAGAGAATTGAAACAATTGCTCTTTTATTCATATTATTGCCCCTCCTACTTGTTTGGGATTTTTATCTTGGTTTATCTTGATTTAAGTATATAGAAATAACTGTCCCTTAATATGGACCCTTAAAGAAAGTCACTTATTATAGAATAAATATCCTCGTCACATGGATATCCCTCTTTTGATAAATCTGTAGCCCCTAAATAATCAAAAGATGCATGAAAATCATCCATATAACCTACATAAACTGGAATGTCATAATCATCAAACTGATCACCAGTAATATCAATAATTAACCCCTTTTCAATATCCTTATAAGAATAATTCTTATTTACAACTTTTGAGCCATTCATACCGTAGCTCTTTAACACATCAGCCATCTCACTCATATCAGTAACTCTGTTTCTAGGTATGGATACTCTCTGATCATTTACAACTAACCAGGCATGAGTCCAACCTTCTCGATCATTTGATATCCACAGAGTCTGCACATTATGTTCAATTAAATACCTAGCTAACAAATATGAAGTTAATCCACAACACGCATATGGAAAATCTCAGAAAGGTTTCCTTTGTTCAAAACATCCTTTGTCAAAAGCTATATCTATTGCCTTTCTAAACTGGCTTGCAAGCTGAAATATTCTTTTGTCCGTCATATATTTGCCCCTTATCTACAATGTATAAACCTCTTCTATTATAGTAAAAATGCGATACTTATAGAAGAGGTTTAACACGATTAATCCTTCACCACATCAAACATTTCTCCACTTTTCACCTTAATCCCCTGATGCAAAAACCGTTGTATATCCACCTTATTCCTCTCATCATACTCTCCAGTCTCTTTATAAAGTGGATGCTGGGTGACATCGTATTTGTCCGGCAAAAATGGACGAACACCTCGAAGCTGCAGGATGCACTTGTCGCCATCCATGACTGCGATTTCATCTACGGTCATGAGGTCCTTTCCACTCTTCTGATAGTTCATGGAGTAGGATGGATTGTTGCCCCTGCTTTCACCGGTGTTATACATGTCGATGGTTTCTTTTCTAGGGAACTGTGATAAATCCTTCAGCGTGGTTGGCTCTGTACCACCAAGAAACAACTGGGAATCCATATTTCCAATAATGGTATCTGTGTTGTCCTTATAGATGGCTTTCAGCTGTGACTTCGCCTGAAGGAACGCCTGAAGGAACAGACATGCACTAATCTTGCACCGCAGCTCACTAAAATAGATTTTGCTGTTTTTCCTTTTGCAAACTCATCCCCAACTTACCTTTTCATTAATTTTACGGAATATACTCTCTACTGATTATTTTTTTCCGTAAGAATTTTTAAAAATATCTCACTGTGTGTATTATCTCTCCCATCTTAATCCACAATGAAAACTATTGTGGGTAATATATCCCCTCTAAATCTTCGATATTACTATATAACCAATTATTTTCTACGGAATAAATATCAGATTTACATATCTTTACCGTAATTTATGATAATAACGCTACACAAAAAGCCCCAAATCCCTGTATCCAGGAATGTTGGGGCTTTATAAACAAATATTATGCTACACCATCAAGCAATTGTGTATTACTTATTCGCAATTGCTGCCTGCGCAGCGGCTAATCTTGCGATTGGAACTCTAAATGGGCTGCAGCTTACATAATCAAGACCAATCTTGTGGCAGAATTCTACTGAAGATGGATCTCCACCGTGCTCACCGCAGATACCTACGTGAAGGTTTGGATTTACTGGCTTACCAAGCTTGATAGCTGTTTCCATAAGCTTACCAACACCTGTCTGGTCAAGCTTAGCAAATGGATCGTTCTCGAAGATCTTTGTGTCATAGTAAGCATTTAA
>ODAI010058215.1_pt1 | contig 14896 bp, 10 predicted proteins | sample 1539321 | NCBI WGS metagenome assembly ODAI01 (sample SAMN02144231, study PRJEB22623) | gut metagenome | biome: sheep rumen | host: Ovis aries | place: New Zealand
AAGGTCGTGATGGTGGAGAACTACAATGTGACCTATGCGGAGAAGCTGATCCCGGCGTGCGACATCTCCGAGCAGATCTCGCTGGCGTCCAAGGAGGCTTCCGGTACCGGCAATATGAAGTTTATGTTGAACGGTGCAGTGACGCTGGGTACCAGTGACGGTGCAAATGTGGAGATCCATGAGCTGGTGGGTGACGACAATATTTACATCTTCGGCGAAAAGAGCGACACCGTCATTAAGCATTACAAAAAGGCAGATTATGTGTCCAAGGATTATTATGACAAGAGCCCTGTGATCAAAGAGGCGGTGGACTTTATCGTCAGCAAGCAGGCACTGAAGGTCGGTCACAAGGAGAATCTGGAGCGGCTGTACAAGGAGCTGTTGAATAAAGACTGGTTCATGACGTTGCTTGATCTGGAGGATTATATCAGGACCAAGGATCAGGCGTTTGCGGATTATGAGGATCAGCAGAAGTGGAAGAAGATGATGCTCGTGAATATCGCGAAGGCAGGGTTCTTCTCCTCGGATCGTACGATCGCGGAGTACAACAGGGATATCTGGAAACTGCAATAAATTACGGAAAGAGTTGTGGGACATAGATAGTGGTCTATGTCCCATTTGTTTCTCGTTCCTTATATAAACACAAAAGTATTGTGTGGCGTATATTATGCATGTTACAATAAAAAATATCAAGAACGATACTAAACAAGGAAGCAGCGCAATGAAAATATATGGCTTTCAGAAGACAACTTTATTGGATTACCCGGAGCATGTGGCAGCCACCGTCTTTACGGGTGGCTGTAATTTTCGCTGCCCGTATTGCCAGAACGGAGGGCTTGTGCTTTGCCCCGGGCAGTATGGGGAGGTGTCGGAGGAGGAAGTTTGGCGGCATCTGGAAAAGCGCAAGGGGATCCTGGACGGTGTGTGCGTCACCGGTGGGGAGGCTACGCTGCAGCCGGATCTGGAGGCGTTTATCCGAAAGGTAAAAGAGATGGGGTATGCGGTGAAGCTGGATACCAACGGATACCGGCCAGAGGTGGTGAGGAGGCTTTTGGAGGAAGGGCTGCTTGATTATGTGGCTATGGATGTGAAGGCTTCGAAGGAGAATTACGCCCGGGCGGTGGGACTTGTGGGGTGCGCAGCCGGCAGAAAAGCTGAAATTTTAGCGGATGAAAGAGAAGACAGGGAAAGTGGAGTCGGTGAATTTGATATCGGCAGGATCGAGGCGGCTGTGGATCTTCTGAAAAACAGCGGCATTCCTTATGAATTTCGGACCACGGCGGTAAAGGGTATCCATACGGTGGAGGAATTCGAGCGGATCGGTGAGTGGCTTTCGGGCAGCAGGGCGTATTTTATCCAGAATTACAGAGAGGACGGGGAGATCCTTTGCAGGGAAGGGCTGGACGGCTTTTCCGCGGAGGAATTACAGGAGATAGTGAGGCTTGCGGGAAAATATGTAGCCCGGGTGGAACTGCGGGGCGTGGAATAGCAAAGTGTGGAATCGTAAAGTGCAGGGACGGAACAGATTGAAAAAATGGGTGGGCGACAAAGCCTTTTATAAAATGATGTTCGGCATTGCGGTGCCAATCATGGTCCAGAACGGTATCACGAATTTTGTGGGGCTTTTGGACAATATCATGGTGGGTCAGGTGGGCACGGAGCAGATGTCCGGCATTGCCATTGTGAACCAACTGATGCTGGTGTTTAATCTTGCCATTTTCGGGGCCATCTCCGGAGCCGGCATTTTTGGCGCGCAGTTTTTCGGCAGCGGAGATACGAAGGGCGTGCGGCATACGTTCCGCTTTAAGATATATATCTGTGCGGCGATCGTGCTGGCGGGAATTTTGATCTTCACGGTCGGGGGAGAGAAGCTGATCCGGCTTTATCTGCACGGGGAGGGAAATGAGGCGGCGCTTGCGGCAACGCTGCATTACGGCAGACAGTATCTGCTTGTGATGTTGTTTGGGCTGGCGCCGTTTGCGATAGAGCAGGCTTATTCCGGGACACTCAGGGAGTGCGGTGAAACGAAAGTGTCCATGACGGCGGGGATCGTGGCTGTGGCCGTAAACTTAGGTTTGAATTATGTGCTGATCTTCGGAAAGTTCGGTTTTCCGATGCTGGGGGTTGTGGGGGCGGCGATTGCCACAGTGATCTCCCGGTATGTACAGGCTGCGGTGGTGATCGTGTGGACGCATACGCATGCGGGGCGGATGCCTTTTATTACCGGGGCTTACAGAGAACTGCGGATTCCGAGGCAGCTTACGGTCAACATTGTGACCAAAGGTGTGCCGCTCATGATCAATGAGATCCTGTGGGCAGCCGGGATCGCGGCGCTGATGCAGTGCTACTCTGTGCGAGGGCTTCAAACGGTGGCGGCGCTGAACATTTCCACCACGATCTCCAATCTGTTCAATGTGGTATTTATTGCGCTGGGAGCTGCTATTTCTGTGATCGTGGGCCAGATTCTGGGCGCTGGCAGAATGGAGGAGGCGAAGCTTACAGCGGCGCGGATGATTGCTTTTTCCGTGGTGGTCTGTGTGGTGCTCGGCGGCGCGGTGGCTTTGGCGGCGCCGTTATTTCCGAAGGCATACAATACGACGGATGAGGTGCGGGCGCTGGCGGCTTCTTTTCTGCGCATTGCCTCGCTGTGTATGCCGATTGCGGCGTTCATGAATTCCTGCTATTTTACGCTGCGCTCCGGTGGGAAAACGGTGATCACGTTTTTGTTTGACAGTGTGTTTTTGTGGTGTGTGAGCACGCCGGTGGCTTATGTTCTGAGCCGGTATACGACGCTGCCTGTAGTGCCGCTGTACTTCAGTGTGCAGATGCTGGATCTGATCAAGTGCGGGATCGGGTATGTGCTGGTCAAGAAGGGGGTGTGGCTGAACAACATTGTGAGTGGGCAGGGGTAAAATGAGGAAAGCAGTAAAGAGGAAAAGCTGGGATCATTCCGTCGAAATCTGTTGAAAAAGTCAGAGGAAAAGAATAGAATGAAAGAAATATACTATCAGGAGAAAGATTTCAGCAGGAAAGGATGACCAATGGAAGAACATCGCGAGTATGTTGCGTTTATCAGTTACAGACATAAGGACCTGGACAAGCAGATTGCGAAGAAGGTACATACCATGCTGGAGCGCTATCACGTGCCGAAGGAGATGCAGAAGGACGGGATCGGTCCCAGGCTGGGCAGAGTATTTCGGGACGAGGAGGAGCTTCCGGTTTCCAGCGATCTGACGGCAAGCATCCAGACAGCGTTGGATCACAGCAAGTTTCTGCTGGTGGTCTGCACGCCGGACACACCGAAGTCAATCTGGGTGGAGCAGGAGATCAAATATTTTGTGGAAAAGCATGGCAGGGAGCATGTGATCGGGATATTGGTGAACGGCACGCCGGAGGAGTCTTTTCCGGTGCCTTTGACGACGGATTTCGCAGAGGACGGCAAGACGGTGGTGCATATCACGGAGCCGTTGGCGGCAAATCTGACAGATGTAAATCACCGGTATGATGCGAAGCGCTTTAAGAAAGAAATCATGCGTCTTTATGCGGCAATCTTGGGGTGTCCGTTTGATTCGTTGTGGCAGCGGGAGAGACGGCACAAGCAGCGCGTAGTGATCACGGCCCTGTCTGCGGCAACCTGTGGACTGGTGGCATTCAGTTCGTATGTGTATCTGAAGAATAAAGAAATCACCAGGCAGAATGAGCAGATTTTGGCACAGAACGAACAGATCAGCAGGCAGAATGAAGAGATCCAGGAGCAGAATTCCGAGCTCAAGAGGCGGGAATCGGAAGCATTGATCCGAGAGGGTTCGGCGTTGATCGACAGCGGAAATTCCCGGACCGCCGTGAAGCGGGTATTAGCTGCACTTGAGACGGAGGAAGGCAGGGAAGCTTACAGTGCAGAGGCATTTACACTCTTGCAGGATGCGCTGGCAGCGGGACACTATTCCAACAAGATGCGCACTGTAGGACGCGTTACACAGGATAATGAGATCAAGCAGATCAAGCTTTCGGAGACGGGCGAGTATCTTTTCACCAGAGATTACCTGGGGCTGGTGCGCTGTTACAGGGTTGAGGACGGAAGCCTGATCTGGAAGGCGGATTCCCAGAGCGGGCAGCTCTATCATGAGGTGGTAAAAAGAGACCGGATGTTGGTGCTTGAGCATGTGGGCGAGGTGACAGATAGCGGGAATGCTGCCGGAATCGTGCTGTGCTGCGATGAAAGTCGGATCACTGCGCTTTCCATGCGGGATGGTGCGTTTTTGTGGGAGTATGAACAGGACGATCTTTTTGTGAGTTCCCATTTTTTGCAGCATGTGGATTTTTCCTGTGTGTCAGAGGACGGAGGGCAGGTTGCACTGATTGAGATCTGCGGACAGGAAGGAACGGAAACTGCATGGCTTGCGGGGCATTACGATCAGGGAGAATACAGACTGACGGTGTTGGATACCGTGACCGGTGAGATCGTAAAGCAGATTCCGCTGCCTGATGAGATACAGAAAGTCTTGGAGGACAAGGCAGATTTAAAGGCCATGGGATCGCGGGTTGGCGCCTTTTCGGAGGACGGAAATTATGTGGTCGGCGGCGTTTATGGGTATTCCCTGGATGAAGGATATGCAGATAAGACCTACTTTTTTGCAGCGGATCTGCAGGCGGGCACAGTTAAATTTATCCATGCCGAAGAAGGCGCGAGATATACGTCGGCGGGGGATTGGGCGCAGCTTCTTTTGGGATTTTATGTAGATACAAAAGAAATGCGGACTATGGTTCTGCGGTATGACGGGGACCATCAGGAACTCTGTATGGATGAGCTCTTTTGGGACGGCAGGCTGGGAGAGCGGTCGGTTGTGCCGAAGGAATTGCCGAGAAGTATCACGGATGACAGAGAGTGGCAGTCAACCTTCAGCACAGAGCATCCGGAGGTCATTATGGCTACCTTCGGAAATACACGGGTGATCTATGGGAAGAGGGATGCTGCGCTATGGGGACACCAGGATTATTCCTACAGCATTGTTCATCAACAATATCTGAACAAGGACGACTGGTCTGTGTGGGCATACAGTATGCTGACGGAAGAAGGCGTGATACAATGCTTTTATCAAAACGGTCTGGCAGCAGAGAATTTCTGTGACAAGCAGCACTTTGCCTATCTTGATATTACGGAAGGGTATGCTTTCACACACAGCGAGCAGGGACATACTCTGGATCAGGATGCAGTAGCTGCTGTGGTCTGTGACGACGATCTGGCAACGGTATATTTCCTGCAGCCGGAGCGGGATCCGCATATCGAAATTGCCGAATGGAGCAAGATGGATGATATGCAGAATTTTTGCACGAATGCACTGGGGAATGGGAGACTGGCTTTCTGTGCGGCGACCGCGGAGGAGCTTGTGATTCGGCTGGTGGAGGAAGCTTCGGGCGAAGTGCAGAAAGAATACAGATTTTCACTGGCTGAAAATAAAGATCTGAAATATCTGGCAAGTTCACCGGACCGGTATGTGTATTGGCCGGATGGAACACATCTGACGTTTGGCTGGAATGATCTCAGTATATTTGACCTGGAGAAAGGACAGTGGGAGCCTGTTTTCGGAGAGGAGTCGGTAAAATGCCAGCAGGTTGTGACGGCAGGGGATAAAGTGCTGCATGTCGGTCTGGCATCGGATGGCGAAGGAAATACGGAGACAGGAAAAAAATATATAGATCAGCTCTATGTCAGACTTGACGGCGGAGAGGTGCAGGTGAAAAAGCTGGATACCGATCAGTGTCTGGGAGATCCCTTTTTTGCTCCTCAGGCCTATCTGAAAGCAGGGGAGAACGGTATGGTCCTGATCGGACAGTATGCAGACGGGACGCAGGAAAAGATGGATTCTTTCCTGGTATATGATGTGACGGAGGATAAGACCTATACGCTGAAGGACAGCTGTCCCCAAGGTGTGGAACGCATACTTTCCATGGCGAAGGAAACGCCTTATTTTGCGACGGTGGATACGGACGGAATGTTGCGGATCTATGACATCAAAGCGCAGGCTGTGAAGCAGGAAATTCCGCTGAGGGAAGGCAGCGCCAGAGTGGAGAGGATGACGTTTTGCCATGAGGACAAAGCAATCTGTATTTATGAAAAAGATCATTTTATGATCTATGATCTGGAGGCGGGAGCGCTCGCCTATGAGGAGAGTATACAGGGAACCGGCTTCACGACTTCGACTACCCTGTATTCTATTGATGACCCGGCAAGAAACCGGATCTATCTGCGGCTTTCCACAGGAGCTACGCTGTGCGTAGATATCGCGACATGGCAAAAGATCGCCTATTATGGATATCTGGATGTGTTCAGCCCAGAGACAAATAAGGTATATATCCAAAACAGCGGTATTCGCCGGGTTGGTGAAGAACAGGGAATGGCGGTTGTTTCCGCATATACGCTGGAGGATCTGGTCACATGGGGGAAGGAATGGTAAGTATGGATAGGTCAGGTGCGGCGGTATTCTGAGGGGGTTGCCCCGTACATCTGCCTGAATTGGGCAGAAAAGTAGCCCATTTCTTCAAATCCACAGCGGGAACCGATCTCTGAAATCTGCCAGTCGGTATCCCGAAGCAGATTGGCCGCGGTCTGGAGGCGGTATCGTTTCACATATTGGAGCGGCGTAGTGCCGAGGGATTCCTTAAAGCAGCGCAGACAACCGCTCTTGCTGGTATCACCGGCGAAAGCCAGATCCTCCAATGTGATGGTTTCAAAGTAATGTTCATGAATATATTGTAATATATCCTTCATCCTGGCCTGATTTTTGAGCAGTTTTCGGGCAGGAGGAAGGATTTCTTTTGTGGTATTTTTTTCTTGATGATCTGTTAGGGCAAAAAGGATCTGTGTCAGATCATTTCTTGCAGTCATTTCGTATCCATGTGCATCTTGCGCGATACTTTTCCACACATTTGAGTGCAGGGCAAGGATTTTCTGCTGCCAGTCAGATTCCGGTCTGAAGATCCGGACAGAGCATTCAGCGTCTGTCATCAGGGGATCCAGATATTTTTCCCAGAAAATACTGCCCTCATATCCGCCGATCAGGCGCGGATGAAATACGGTGTGATGCAGAAGGGCGTGTCTGCAGTGTTCAGCAAGTTCTGCTGTGTGGAGCACATTGGTGTTGAGAAAAGCTCCCATGCCTTCCGATAAAAGGAACTGCCTGGCACCGGCATAAAGCTGGATCTGACCGTTGACAACCGTGATAAATTCAAGTTCCGTATGCCAATGCGCCTTAAAGCGATGTCCCGGCAGCTCTGTCAGATAGCAGGCTGCGGGGAATGCGTGGGTGCCGTGGGCTTTGGTTTCCCAGTTGGTGACGTCTGTGTGGCTTTCAGCGGGGGATAAGGACATAAATTTTCTCCTTTATTTGAAGATTTTCTAATATAAATTGCTGTTTTTATGCTAACACGTAGTGTGGATTTGGATATACTATAACATCTGCACGAAGAAAAGAAAAGGGTTATCTTGAGGAGGCAGATAGAATGAAAAATAAAAAAAATTTTGGAGTGATGTTGGCAGGTGTGGTTGGGATCGGTGTATTTCAGTCGCTGTTGGTGGAAGTGCGCTTCGGAACAGACACTTGCGCATTTATGAATCTTGCGATCGCAGGACGCAGTGGGATATCTTTGGGAATGTGCATGATCCTGTCTAATGTATTGCTTTTTGTACCAGAGGTATTGTTTGGGCGAAAACTGATCGGTGCAGGGACGTTGGCCAATATGGTGTTGGTTGGCTGTGTGTCGGATCTGTGTAGGATGTGGGAGGAAATGTTTTTGCCGGATTGGATCTTTGAGAGGATGGGTATTCGCGCGGGAATCTTTTTGTTTGCGTTACTTGGATTTCTTATCAGCGTGGCGCTTTATATGAATGCTGACATGGGACAGACACCGTATGATGCGATACCCACGATGCTCAGCAGAAGGCTTCGGCTTCCTTATGCGCGGGTACGGATCCTGTGGGATGGCGTAGCGGCCATGCTGGGGGTCCTGCTAGGCAGCAGGCTGACGGTCGGGAACGTGATATTGGCGTTGACAATCGGACCGGCGGTAGAAACTGTGGGGAAATGGATGAAGGCGGAGAGGATTCCGCATATAGGAGACTTTTTCAAGTGGAAAACAAAGTTGATCTATGGTAGGATATAACAAAGAATGTAATCGGGAGGGAAAAACATGATGTTACGGCATGCAGATTTTGGAAACGATACTTATCAAAATCCGGTGATCTATGGGGATTACTCGGATCCGGATGCGATCCGGGTGGGGGATGACTATTATATGGTCTCCTCCAGCTTCAGCAATGCTCCGGCGCTTCCGATTTTGCACTCTTATGATCTGGTAAACTGGAAGGTGATCAATTACGTTTGTAAACATGTGCCGGCGTATCGATTTGTGAATCCGATGCATGGCTGTGGCGTGTGGGCGCCGGCAATCCGGTATCATGCGGGGGAGTACTATGTGTTTTTCCCCATGCCGGATGAAGGTATCTATGTGAGCAAAACGAAGGATCCGCGAGGAGAGTGGAGCGAGCCGGTGAATATGATGCCGGAATACGGTGTGATCGATCCCTGTCCGTTTTGGGATGAGGACGGGAAAGCTTACCTGGCGACGGCGGTGTCCGGTGCGAGAGTCGGGTACAAGAGCGTGCTGAAACTGGCGGAGATGGCACCGGACGGCACGCATTTGCTGTCGGAGTCCAAGATTATTTTTGACGCAAGAAATACGGAAAATGAGACGATAGAAGGTCCTAAAGTGTATAAAAAGGACGGATGGTATTATGTTTTTTCGCCGGCAGGCGGCGTGAAGTGCGGGCATCAGGGGGTATTGCGCTCCCGGGATATCTGGGGACCTTATGAGTCGCGTGTGGTGTTGCGCCAGGGGGATTCGGTTGTGAACGGACCACATCAGGGCGCCTGGGTGGACACGGTGACGGGTGAAGACTGGTTTCTGCATTTTCAGGATGTGTATGCGGGCGGGCGGATCGTGCATCTGCAGCCTATGAGCTGGCAGGACGGGTGGCCTGTGATCGGTGTTGCAAAGGCCGGGAATGAATACGGGGAGCCGGTGGAGGTTTGCCAAAAGCCTGCTACGGCGAAGCAGGGAGCGCTGGATGTCACAGGGAAACCTGTAGAAATTTGCGAACCGGATCATTCGGATGAATTTGAGTCGGATACATTGGGACTGCAGTGGCAGTGGAATGCGAATTTTGAGGATGATTGGTATCAGATGCTGCCGCAGGAGTCTGTGGTCCGGCTGAAGGCAGTAAAGGCAAATCGCATGCGTCAGCTTCCCGACTATCGGAATCTGCTCCTGCAGAAATGGCCGGCGCCGGAATTTACCTGTGAGATCAAGATGAATGTGCGGAATCTGTGCCCCGGAGATATGGCAGGACAGGTGTCTATGGGACAGGTTTTTGCGGGATTGGCGGTGCGGTGCAAGAATGGAAGAGATGGCGTTTGCTACGAATTGGTGAAGACCACAGGGAAGCAGGAGTTTGACCATCAAATGGCCTTTGCTCAGAGCGAGGAGAGTGTATTGCCACTGGATGCGGATGCGCTTGCGGAAGCGAACTTTGATGTGATCTGGAAGTACCGGGTGCAGATCCGGGAATATGTGGATGAAATGGATCGCAAAGACTGGCAGAACAATGAGGTGTGGGTGCGGCATATCCCAAGAGAGGATATCATCCTGCACATGGAGCTGAACGGCAAGGTGGTGGAAGGCAGCGAGGTAAAGATCGATGCCAAGGCCGGACGTTGGGTCGGCGTAAAGAACGGTGTGTTCTGCGTGCATAAGGATGACGAGGGGAGCGCGGCAGCATGTGGTTATGCGACTGTCGATCATGTAAGGTATAGAAATTGACCAAGGAATACTACGCTTTCCTCAGCAGCAGTTCCACGGTAAAGCCGTTATCATTGTAGTATTCCAGGCCGCCGTCCTGTTTTTCCATGTAGTATTTCACCAGATAGAAGTAGAAGCCGGGACCTTCATCTTTGATGTGGATACGCAGGAATTCCGCTTTCATTCCGCCTGCGGTTTGGCTCATGGAGGTTTCCACCGAATAGCTGTCGAAGCTGACATGAATATCTGTTCCGGCATATTTACAGGAGTTGCCCACAACGTTGTCCATCGCCTGTTCCATGCGCAGTCTGTCCATGTATACCAGGCATCCGGGAATTTCGCTGCCGATGACGGCTCCAGCCAGGAGAAAACGTTTTTTTTCTGTGGTAAAGGACTGCTAACAGCGAAAACTTTTCTTGACATTCTTGCTTCACATGGTACAATAGACACAAAGCATAACAATTTCTAATCATCATATTTCAAAAATCTGTATTTTCCGGAAATCTATGCTTTTAATCCCAAGAAAAGTGAAAAAGCAGAAGGTTTCGGTAAAAAATGCAAAGTGAATGCGGAACCTCCTGCGGAAAAGGAGGTAAGGTGTTTGTATCATTAAAAAGAGACGAGTTTGCGTTTCGGGAAGTATTTGGTGTGGAGGCAGTCAGGAGACAGTTTATCAGCGATGTGACGGGGATACCTTTACAAGCGATACGGTCTGTTCGGATTGTGTCACCGGTTTTGCGGAAACGAGTGGGAAAGCAGAAACAGGGGATACTGGATCTGGCGCTCACACTGAATGATGATACCCGGATTGATATCGAGGTTCAGTTGAGAAGCCAGAAATTCTGGATCAAGCGGAATCTGTTTTATTTGTCCCATTTGTATGCGGATGAGTTGTGGACTGGGGAGGATTATGATAAACTGAAAAAGAGTATCACGATCAGTATCCTGGATTTTAAACTGCTGCCGGGAAAGAAGTATCACTCGGTTTACACCCTGAGGGATCAGGACGGCGAAGAGTTCACGGATCTTTTGGAGGTGCATATCATTGAGCTGTGCAAGGATTTGACGGAGGAAAGCCCGGTGAATGGCTGGATCCGGCTATTTAATGCAGAGACGAAGGAGGAGCTGTCAATGGTGAAAAAACTGAATCGAAATGCGGGGATCGCGAAGGCGGTAGAAGTATTGGAGAAATTGGGTATTGAAAGATCACCAAGCTGGTATTGGGTGCAGAGTCAGAAAGCAAGGAGAGACCGGGCGGCAGAGGATGCATATGTCAGGGCAGAGGGCAAGGCAGAGGGCAAGGCAGAGGGCAAGGCAGAGGGCAAGGCAGAGGGCAAGGCAGAGGGCAAGGCAGAGGAACGTCTTACGTTGATAAAAATGTGGTACAAGAAAGGTCATTCTGTCTCAGAAATTGCCGAATTGTTAGATGAGGATGTGGAAGTCGTGCAGGCCATATGCGACCGCCTGTCTGAAGAAAAACAATAAAAAACCGCAGCCCTGACGTATCCTGACGGGATCAGATACGGGCTGCGGTTCTTGTTATGGTTAAAAATGAATTATTCCTCCGGCCATTCCTCGTCATCAGAGCTGGAAGAGGTAACGGTGGTCTTGGAAGCTGCAGGAGCGGGAGCGATATAGCTGTCATCCTCGTCCTCATCTTCTTCGTCATCATAGCTTGCAGAGGAGGTGGTGCTTACAGGAGAAACATCTTCGTCCTCATCCTCTTCTTCGTCATCGTATGTTACAGATGTATTTACAGAAGCGGTAGATTCTTCCTCGTCCAAATCTTCGGAAGCATCGTAAACGGTGGTTTCAACCGGTGTAGTCGGTGCAGCGCTGACGGAGGGTTCATTGTCCTTGCCAAAGATCAAAATGCCGCCTGCAACAACAACGATCGTAGCGATAGCAGCAACCAGAATGCTGGGGGTCTTTTTGGACTTCTGCGCAGCAGGTTCCGGAGCGGACTCGGTTTTCCAGGGCTGTACAGGTACAGGCGGAATCGCGCGGGGCGCGGGTGCTGCAGCGGGAGCTTGTGCCTGAGGAACTGCGGCCTTGGGAGCTTCCACAGAAGCTGCGGCCTGGGGTGCTTCCTGTACTTCCGATTTAGCAGCCATTCTTACAGCCGGTGCAAGTCTTAAGCCACATTTGGTGCAGAACTTGTAGTTATCGCCTACTTCAGTATTACAGATCGGACAATTCATCTTTCATCTACCTCTTCTTCTTTTCATCTTTTTTCCTCGAAACGTTGTTCATTCTATCTTATTCTTTTGAGGTTGTCAACATGATGGAATGTACGAAATTGAGTACATGGCGTTTGTATTTGATTTTGTACATTTGTTGAATGACAGGGGGGTATCAGTATGATATACTGAATTTAGTAAATAAAGTCTATGCGGAGGGAAGCATATGCAGGACATAGAACAGGCAATTTTGCGGGAAGATGTGGCGGAGGTCAGGCGGATCCTGGAGGAGGAACCGTCCAAGATCGATCGGAAGGACGAAGCAGGGACGTTAATGAGTTTCCTGGCGGCGCGGACGGGAAATCTTGCGTTGGTGAAATATGTGGTGGAGTATTCCCGAGCCAGCATGAATATTGTGGACGATAAGCACAGGAATATTCTGCATTACGGCGTGCTGTCGGGAAGTGTGGAGGTGTGCCGGTATCTCGTGGAGAAGGTGGGCATGTCGCCGGTGACGGGAGATTTTGACCTGGAGACGCCCTATGAACTGGCGGCAAGGCTTGGGTTCGAAGAGCTGGTGGCTTATTTTGGGCAGTATGTGGGCGCAGCGCTCCAGGATATGTACAAAAATCCAATTCGTACGGGATTTTTCCCGGACCCGTCTATTGTGCGGGTGGGGGAGGATTATTATATGGTAAATTCCACCTTTGTGTATTTTCCCTGTATTCCGGTGTCACACTCGAAGGATTTGATCCACTGGGAGATCATCGGGCATGCGATCACGGAGCCGGAGTGGTGCATGTTGGACGGCATTGAGGGGGGCAGAGGATACTGGGCGCCGGATATTTCGTATGCGGACGGCAGATTTTATATCACGGCCACCTATCGGCTGAATGATGACGGGACGGTGTACCGCAAGCAGATCGTGGTGAGTTCCAAGAAGCCGGAGGGGCCGTATTGTAAGCCGGCGATCATTGATGAGGACGGGATCGATCCGTCCATCTTTACGGATGAGGACGGCAGGCATTATATGCTGTTAAATCGCGGCGCGCGGATTTTTGAATTAAATGAGGACTGCACGAAGCAGATTTCCGAGGCGGAGCTTTTGTACTATGGGGACAACAAGCGGGCGCCGGAGGGACCGCATCTGCTCCGAAAGGACGGATATTATTATCTGTTTGAGGCGGAGGGCGGTACCGGACCGGGGCATCGGATCACGGTTTCCAGGAGCCGGACGTTAAAGGGGAATTACGAGCCCTGTCCGTACAATCCGATCATGCGCCAGGAGGATGCGGGCGCAGGAATCCAGCGCTGCGGGCACGGAAAACCTGTTCAGACCGCCCAGGGCGATTGGTATATGGTATATCTGTGCGGGCGGAAGCTGGTAGGGGCGGACGGTTCGGCATACAGCATGTTGGGCAGGGAAACCGCACTGGATCCGATCACGTGGACGGCGGACGGGTGGCCCATTGTGAACGGTTTGAAGGGACCGTCCTGTCTGCAGGTGAAGCCGCGAACGGGGGCGGTGAAGGCGGTTGATGCCCAGGCGGATGCGGCAGAGGCGGCTAAGGTGCAAGAGGCAGCTGCGGGATTTTCCGCGGATACTCTGTACAGACAATGGCTGTCTGTGCGGGCTCCGGAAAAAGACGGCTTCACTTTTGCAGACGGACATGTGCTGATCAAGGGGAGCAAAGCGGATCTGGATACCATTGACGCCAGAAATATTCTGGTGCGCAGGCAGACGGCATTTGATTTTACGGCGCAGGTGCGGATGCGGATTCCGAAGCTGCAGCCGGGGCAGAACTGCGGCATGGTATGCTATTATGATGAAAATACTTTTGTGAAGTATGGTCTGTTCGCGGAGGAAGACGGGGTGTACATAGGCGTGCTGGAGAAGATCGGAGATGAGGTGCGAAGATCCGGTTTTGAGAAAGTGCAGGTAACCGCGTGGAGGAGCATTATTTTCCGGGTGGCGACAAAGGGGCTGGCGAGGAAATTTTCCTATTGCGCGGATGACGGAACAGAGCGGGAGGAGGAAAGTGCTGCCCTTGAGAATGTCTATTATCTGTGTGATGAGGGGCTGAAGAAAGGCAAGCGGTTCACTGGCGCTATGGTGGGAATGTATGCCTATGCCGGGGACGGTGCTGCGTATCGGGCGGAGTTTGAAGGCTTCGTAATACAGCCCTTGATTCAATAAATTTGTCGGGCATAAGGTATATAAAACGGGGATGTCGCATGGACGCGGCACCCCCGTTTTGAAAGTCTTATCTGTTTTCTTGATCTGTCTGATCTAACCCATTGTGACCACAACGTCATAGGTCTCTTTGCCCTTCTCGTAAGGAATTACACAACCTTCCACAGCCTTGCCGTCCACAGTCAGGGAAACCACACCTTTCTCCACATTGTTCGGATTCTTCACGGTGATGTTGTAAGTGCCCTCGCGGAACTTACGGGTAAGTGAAAAGTCGCCGAAGCCCTTCGGTACGCAGGGATTCACGGACAGACCCTTGTGGGTCGGATACACACCCAGAATGTACTGGGAGATGTTGACGAAAGTCCATGCGGCGGTACCGGTCAGCCAGCTGTTCTTGGCCTCGCCGTGGAATACGGCGTCACGGCCTGCGATCATCTGCGCATATACATAAGGCTCGGTGCGATGGATCTCGCTGATCTCCTCGGTGTAAGCGGGGCAGGTCTTCTGGTAGATCTCAAAGGCTCTGTCGCCGCGTCCCAGAACGGTTTCCGCGATGGAAACCCACGGGTTGTTATGGTATAGGATACCGGCATTCACTTTGCAGCCGCGCGGATAGGCAGAGACCTCGCCAAGCGATACGTGCGCCTCCGTGTAAGCTGGCTGCAGC
>ODAI011807053.1_pt1 | contig 14896 bp, 15 predicted proteins | sample 1539321 | NCBI WGS metagenome assembly ODAI01 (sample SAMN02144231, study PRJEB22623) | gut metagenome | biome: sheep rumen | host: Ovis aries | place: New Zealand
CATATTTGATTCACTGCGTAGAAGGCAAAGACCGCACTGGGTACGTTTTGATGATTGTGGAGGCCATAGCAGGAGCCTCGTACGAAGAAATGGTAGATGATTATATGATTACATATAAAAACTATTATGATATTACATCTTCTAACGACAGAAGCCGCTACCAAACGATTAAAGAGAAAAACATCGATTTAATGCTCCATTATGTAATTGGTGACGAGAAAGAAGAAAAAGACTTGACTCAGATCTCTGATTACGCTACTTATGTAAAGAAATACCTCGTTTCGATTGGGATGAGCGAGGATACAATCAATAAATTGGTGGCGAAACTAACAAACTAATACAGGCCACGGGTAACAAAAAGCGAGAGCAAGCTCTCGTTTTTCATTCTTTGGTGCGGGTAAGCGCTTCGCGCTTTCCCGTACAGGCGATAAAAAATAAGATAAGAATAAATTCTTATCTTCTTTTTTATCTGGTGCGGGTAGAGAGAATCGAACTCTCATCTCAAGTTTGGAAAACTTGCATACTAACCACTGTACTATACCCGCTTGTTAATGGGGTGGGATATCGGGATCGAACCGACGACCTTCTGGACCACAATCAGACGCTCTAACCATCTGAGCTAATCCCACCATGGAGCTTATTATATCATTTTTTCTCTTTAAATGCTAGGATTATTTTGGTGGACGAGTAGGGCCAGGTCTCTGCTCTCTAGTGTAAGTTTTTGGACGTGGTGAGCCACTAGTGATATTTCTGCCCATTAGATTCGAATGGTGATACCCTTTAATGTGCCGACGATTTCTTTCAATAGCTTGACGAGCCGAAAAGGATTCAGTTGAAGCTGAGCCCATGCTACTGCCACTTTGAGCTTTGCTATAAGCAGAAGAATGGAAAACGTCTTCCCTGTTTCCCTTGATGATATATTTTCTTAGTAGACTGCTCATTTTATTTTGGCAAGAGTAAGAATGCAACGGTCCCGGCGGTAGCGCCAAGAATAATAGTGATAATAATCGTCACGATAAGACCGACGCGAGAATCTTTTTCTGGTTTATTAATGATTGTAACTGGGCCGGTAGGCTCTTCATCTGGTACAACGATTTTCTTTTGATAGACGTTTTTAGAAAGTGGGCGCTTTGCAACTTTTTCGGTATTAACAAAATTGGTTTTTGGTACTTTCATAGTCTCGGCAGCTTTTTTCTCAGCTGGAGTAGGCGCCGGGGCAGCTTTTGGGGCAGCTTTTTGGGCCGGTAGAGGCATTTTAGTAAGCTTGCGGGCTTTTGCAGCTGCTACATCTTTATCTTCGCCGAGCGGGCGTTTAGCAATATTAGTCTTAACAAATTTTTCTTCATAAGCTACCGGCTTTTTTTGTGGATGCTTTGAAATAGTAACACCGGCACGAGGTTTATCTTCACGAACAGCGAACATTTCGCTGATTCTTAATTCATCGATTTCCTGTTTTTTGGCACTAGTAGATTTTGCCTTGGTAGGCTTATCATCGGTTTTTTCTACTTTGTGCGCCGGCACGAAATCGATGTATCGTCTGTTCATGATTTCACTCTTTTTGCTACCTCGATTATATCAGCAAACTCGGTAAGAATCAAGCTAGAGCCGCCGACAAGGAGGCCGTTTACGCCTGGCACGGTAAGATAAGCGCCAGCATTCGAAGGATTAACGCTACCACCAAAGAGGATTGGTACATTCTCGGCGGTTTTTTCACCGTAGGCATCTTTCAAAATCTTGCGGATAAGTTTTACAACTTCGGCAATTTCATCTGGGGCAGCTAGTTTAGCGGATTTCGTACTAGAAATAGCCCAGACTGGCTCATAAGCGATGATAACTTTATCGATATCTTCTTCTGATACTTCAGCTAAACCACCGATAACTTGATCACGAATTACGTCGGCTGTTTCACCAAAAGCACGTTCGTATTCGGTCTCGCCAACGCATAGGATTGGTGTGATTTTATTGCGGACAGCAGCTTCGACTTTCTTTTGAATAACCTTGTCATCTTCACGAAAGATATAACGGCGTTCGGAGTGGCCGATGATACAATAATCTGCTATACCACGAAGTTGTGAGAATGAAATTTCGCCAGTAAATGCACCGTAATCACGATGATAAGCGTTTTGAGCAGCGAGTTTCATTTTGTGACGGTCTATTTGAAGAGATAAAGTTTGAAGGGCTAGTGCGCTTGGCGCAACTATGACCTCAACATCACGATAATTTGGTATTTTCTTTTGGAGTTTATGAAGATAGATAGAAGCTTCGCCGACCGTAAAATTCAGCTTCCAGTTGCCCACAATATATGATTTCATGTCTTAATTATATCATGCTATAATGAAATCATGAAAAAAGTTCTAGCATTCGATATTGACCAAACATTAAATGTGGCTAAAACGCCAATTACCGATGAAATCGCGGAATTACTGACAAAGTGTTTAGAAAAATTCGAGATTTGCCCAATTTCCGGCCAAAAATTTGACCAATTCTTGATTCAAATTGTAAATCGGTTGCCTAACCCTTCTCCGGAACTTTTAAGCCATTTACATCTTTTTGTAGCACAAGGTACACAGTATTATCGCTTTAATGTCGAGAAAGGTGATTGGAAGCAGATATATAGTTATCCACTAACTGAGGAACAGGTCGCTAAGATTTCCGCAACAATTGAGCAATCTGCAAAAGAACTTGGTTATTGGGAAGAGGATAAACTAAAACCAGGTGATGAAATAATCGAGAACCGTCTTTCGCAAGTTACTTTCTCGGCACTTGGGCAGAGCGCTGGTACGGAGGAGAAGTACGCATGGGATCCAGATCATAAAAAACGTGAACAGATTGTAAAAAGATGTAAGGAACTAGCACCAGAGTTTGATTACGAAATAGGCGGAACAACTTCTATTAATGCAATTACTCCTGGAATGAATAAAACTTTTGGTATGACGCATCTATTAGAGGAACTCAAGGTTGAAAAATCTGATGTCTTATACTTTGGCGATATGACACAACCTGGCGGCAATGATTACCCTGTTGTACAAATGGGGATTGATACAATTACGGTGCGCAATCACGAAGACACCGCATTCGCACTACGCGGTATTCTTGGTGTGATATAATATAAGCATGAATATTTTGATCGTGGGCAATGTCCTGAAGGACGTCTATCTTAATCTTGATGGACGTTCGTCGGATTTTGAAAAAGATAAACACAACGTAACTTGGCTGAATGTAAGCTTTGATGCATCTGAACACTTTTTTTACAGTCGCCACTCGAGTCTTGGTGGCGCCGCGGTTTCTCTTGAGGTGTTGAAAAAGATGGGGATTGAAGCGAAGATTTCGGCTTCTGATTTTGACTTAAAGGAAGATGGTGATAGATTAGTTGACACGGCGCTTAGAAGGTATATTTTAATTTCAGATGATGGAGTTTCATATCTTGCCCCGACTAAAGATGTGATATCTTCTTTCAATACACCAAGAAAAACGTATGATTATGTTTTTGTTGATAGGTCGGCACATCTGTCACAAGATACGGCAGAAAGAATTGCTTCTTATCTCGAAGAGCACAAAGAAACTAAATTTGTTTTATATGTAAAAAACAATAATGACCCATACGTTAGAGAGTTAATGCACAGAGCTGACCTAGTTTTTGCGGAGTCGGCAGAAGGAATTGAGCACAATAATCTGATTTATATCACTGAAAACATGATTTCATATCACGATATTACAGAGCCAATTACGATTGATAGGATTGATAAACTTACGCATCTTTCGGCTTATTCAATTATTGCGGCGACCGTGTTAGGTGGTTTTGTTCTTGGGAATACTGTGGAAGAAAGCTTAAAGATGGCAAAAGTTAATGTAGAAAATTCAAATTTTGATTCAGTATTAAGTCTCGATGAAATGAAAAACCTCGCTAATATGCCAGAGGAAGACCTTGAGCTGATTGCAGCAAGTTTGGTTGCTAAGAAAAAAGGTATTCTTGAAGCAGACGAGTCTGGCGGTTCAATCAAAAAGAAATTTGCTGAGCTAAATATTGAAGATACTTTTGAGAACAGACATGATTATAGAAATATCTTCTTTACGACACCGGATCTCGAAAAATACGTAAATGGTGTGATTTTGTTTGATGAGACTGCCCGTGACAAAGCGGATAATGGTATGACTAATGTAGACTATCTTATTTCAAAGCGGATTATTCCAGGAATTAAAGTTGACAAAGGCCTAGAAAAAATTGAAGGTTCTGAAGAAACCTATACTAAGGGTCTAGATGATTTACCAGAGAGGCTTCGCGAATACTATGGTATGGGGCTAAGATTTGCAAAGTGGCGCGCAGCGTTTAATATAACCTTATCCGATAGTGGTGAAATTTTAACACCTACTGATTACGCGATTACCGAGAATTGCCATATCCTTGCTGAATATGCCAAGGATTGCCAGTCGGCAGGCTTGGTGCCAATTGTCGAACCGGAAGTAGTTTATGACGGGGATTATCCGATTGAAAAGAACATAGAGGTTACTAGCAGAATCCTTGATTCCCTGTTTAGCGAACTAAAGAAGTTCGGCGTAAAACTTGAGGCGTGTATTTTGAAAGTTAATATGGTGCTGGCTGGCAAAAAACAAGAAGTACAATCAACCCCAGAAGAAGTGGGTAAAGCTACCGCTGACGTGCTAAAAAATCACGTGCCAGAAGAACTGGCTGGAGTTGTATTCCTTTCTGGTGGCCAGACGGTTGAACAAGCTACCAATAATTTGGCAGAGGTTAAAAAGAATGGTCCGTTCCCTTGGGCGGTGACTTTCTCTTTTGCAAGGGCTTTGCAGGACCCAGCACTTTATGCTTGGCACGGTGATATCAACAATGCTGATGCCGCACGTACTGCATTTAGAGATAGACTGATAGAAAACACTAAAGTATTATAAAAAATAACCCCCTTTCGGGGGTTAGTTTTTTATTCAGCTGATTATTCAGCAGACTCTTCTGGTTTTGTGCCATTGTCGGCTGGAACATCGGCAGCATCAACTGGCTCTCCTTCAGCTTCAGCTTCACGAGCTGCAGCTTCAGCGGCTGGGTCATAAAGTGAAGCGATAACTTGTTCTTCATCAAGTTCTTTGTTAGCTAGTTCAACACCGCTAGGGAGAACGAGATCAGAAATGGTAATTTTGTCGTCAACTTCTTTAAGCGCTGAGGCGTCAATAACAAGCTCGTTTGGAAGATCAGCAGGCTTTGCTTTGATATCAATTTCCTCCATAGCCTGATTCATCTCAAAGTGGTAAATCTTAGAAGCATCGGAAGCTTCAAAGTTTACGATAGTAATTGGGGTAGTTGCTTCAACAACTTCATTAGCCTTAATTGCCTGGAACTCTAAATTGATAATACGACGAGAGACTGGGTCAATATGAATGTCTTTAACGATAGCAAGTTGCTTCTTGCCAGCGATATCAAGATCAATTGGTGAGTGGTAACCAGCTTTTTCAAGTACTTTTTCGGTTGGAACGTACTCTGAAGCAGTAAGCACTGGATCTTTACCACCATAAATAACTGACGGAATGAGGCCCTTTTCGCGAAGAGCTTTTAGTTTTTTCCCAGTTAATTCACGTTTTTCTAATACTAGTTTATGTTCAGCCATATAAATCCTTTTCTACTGTTTGATATATTTTACCACTTTAGAGGTGATTTTTCAAGATATCCTCTTAACTTTAACCATAGCTGGGCGAAGTACTTCTCCTTCATAGTAATAGCCTGGTCGGAGAGTCTCTGAAACTGTTTCTTTTTCCCCGTCTCCTTCGGCCATAACAGCCTCATGGTGATCCGGATTAAACTCGGTGCCGACGCCTGAATCGATTCTCTCAAGATTTAGCTCTTTTAGGGTTTTTTCAAGGGATTTTTCAAGCGGTTTTAGCTCTTCATAGGTTGAGATGGCCCGGTCGATGTCGTCTAAAAGAGGCAATACTTTGTAAACGGTGGCAAGACGAGTGGCTTTCTTCTCGTTTTCCTTTTGAATTTCAGTTTGCTTACGGAAGTTTTCGAAATCGGCACGGGTACGCTGAAGATCATTGGTAAGTTCAGTAATTCTTTGTTCTATTTCTTGTGCTGCCTCAACAGCTTCCGGTTTTTGCGGTTCTTTTTTATGCATTTAGCCTCCTTTTATAAGATTTCTTCAAGCATTTGGCCGGCATGACGAACTAGGGCCATGACGCGGGAGTAGTTTTGGCGAGTTGGACCGAGGACGCCAATATAACTACGATCAGAGAATGGGGAGCGGAATTTCGAAATGATTAGAGAAACTTCAGAGTTTTTACCAATAGGATTCTCCTGGCCAATAAAGATATTTAATGCTTCGCCTGGGGCTGCCTCACGAAGCCAAGGCTCAAGATTATCAAGGAGTTTTGCCACTGCCTGTACACGGCGCGTGTCGCCAAATTCTGGTTGGGTAAAGAGACGAGAAATGCCAGAAAGATATAGTTGACCATCAATAGTAGCGAGACCAAGATTGCCAGTGAGTTCGACAAGAGTGTCAACGGCACCGCGAATTGCGGCATCAGCACGAGATTGGGATGATACACGTACCTCGAGAGCATGAGTGCTACGCTCGAGAGAATTTCTTTCGGTTTCTGATTCGACAGTTTGATTACCTGAGCCATCAAGATTATTCACATAAAAGCGGTAGCCAGCATCTGTTGGCACGCGGCCAGCAGAAGTGTGTGGCTGAGCAATAAGGCCAAGAGCTTCAAGACGAGCCATTTCGGATCTAACAGTAGCTGGAGAAACACCAAAAAGTTTTGCCATGGTGACACTACCAACTGGTGATGCGGTTTCGGCATATTCCTCTATAATCTGGCACAATATTTGCTTTTGACGCTCAGTGATTTCCATGGTTTCATTATACAAAATTAGCACTCGTACGTCAAGACCGCCAATAGCGGTCTTGGAACAAGTAAACACTATCGCTAATAGTTATCTTGAAATAAACAAACAAGACCGTTATAGGGGTTTACTTATCTATCAATCTGTGTTACAATTATAAAACCCCCCAAGCAATAGTTGCTTGGGATAACCCAGCCGCTCAATAAAAAGCGGTGCACATTATAAGGAGGTTTTAGCTATGGCAAAGAATTCCAAGCAGAAGACTATCGAGTACAAGGGCTCTCATTACATGGGGGTCATGAAAGCTGGCAAGGTCCATGTGCGCGTTAAGCGTACTGCTCGTGGCCAGAATATGCTGGTAGGTGTTTTCGATCCGATTGACGGGTTTTGGCATAATGATACCCTGCCCTTGCCTGTGAAGCTTCAAATGGAAGCCATTTTTGGCTGATCTCCTGGCCCTGACTTAGTCAGGGCCTTTTTGTGATATGATTAAAGCATGGAAGAAAAGATTGAAAAAATTAAAGATTGGCTAGGGTATGGCTCAATTAACATCTTCGGTTTGCCGATGTCCGGTAAAGATACCCAAGGAATGATGCTAAAAGAGGCACTGGGTGCAGTATTTTTGTCATCTGGGGACATCATTAGACAGAAGGAGGCTGAAACAAAGAAGGATTATACAGATGATGGGAATCTTATCCCAACGAATGTCTTTTATGACTGGGTTCTGCCTTATTTTGAAAGACCAGAGTTATTTAAACAACCCTTGATTCTTTCTTCGATTGGCAGGTGGTTTGGTGAAGAGAACGCTGTAATGTCTGCCGCAGCGGGAGCTGGGCATGAAATAATGGCCGTGATTCTGCTGAATGTATCTGAGGCTGATGTTGAGGCTAGGTTTGAAACTTCTAAAATACTAAACGATAGAGGCGATCGCAAAGATGATGATAATATTGAGGTATTTCGTAACAGATTAAAAGAGTTTCGCGAAAAGACCTTGCCGGTTTTATATCATTATAGAGATTTAGACCTCTTAATTGAAGTTAATGGCAACCAAAAACGAGAAGATGTATTTAATGAGATTGTCGAAAAACTTTACGAAAAAGCTTCGCAATCTCCTGCCTAAATTCATAGATAATATAGATTAGACCAAGCAAAACAACACCAAGAACTGCATAAAGAGCAATAAAAGACGTTTTTTCTTCAAAAGTTGAGGTGGCTAGACTATAATCTGCGCCGTTATTCACTTTAATCTTTTTACATTTACCAGTATCTGGGTTTAGTTCGTAACCTTCTTTGCAAGTTTTAGTAGTTATGACGGGGATTTTGTTGCAACGGTTTGTTAAAGGATTCAAAAACTGGCCCTCAGGACAAGTTTTAATCTTAATAACGGTTGGCTTTACACAGTTGCCAGTGGTTTCGTTGATTACTTTTCCATCTTCGCAAGTGCGGAATTCTTGGTAGATGTTTGGTTCTCCGGGCGTGGGTAAAAAAGTTGTTCGCCAGAGTTCTTCGCCATTATTCTGATATCCAACTAGAGCGTAAGAAGTGGCCTTTTTCTGGCCATTTGGATATTCGAGCTTATCTAATACTTCGCCAGTTGTGTCTATTAAAGAGACGATACCAATGTTGGTTGGATTTTTAGTAATGGAAAAATCATATAGTACTCTCTTGTAATATGATTCAGGTTTTAAAATACCCTGAAGGGGGTAAGATTTATTCTTATATTCTAGCGTACAGCCATCCATTAATATTTGTTCTTCGGCTGAGTTATAAAGTTCAATGAATTGCTCGCTCTGAAGTTCCTCGTAATAACTCAAGATTTCAGAGAAGACTAGGCCTTTACACTGGCTTTTTATTTCTTCTTTTTCTTCTTCCTTAATAAAAAATGATTTTTCATCATAGTCCGGCACGTAAGATTCGACCTCTATAAAACTAGTAGGAGAATCCCGTAAAAGGACCTTCGGTGTGGCAGATTTAAAGGCCGGGTAGCAATTGTTCTTCCCCGTCCAACAAACTGCATCAAGTATTTCTTCACCGCGTTTTAAATCAAGACTAGCGGAAAAGCCAATACCACGAAATGTTTTGGTAGTCTTATAGTTTACGGCAGCCAGCTCGCTCCCGGGCGAGCTGGCCAAGCGAAGGAGGATGCTCTCGCCGACCAACCAACTGTTCTCGGGGAATTCTATCAGCGTGGTAGATTCTCCGCTTGTATTAGTATAGCCTATGGATAGGCCAGCGAGCGAAATAGGATCACCTGGCTTAGAGCGACGCAGCTCTATCATTTCACCGGTGTTGCTAACACCATCAATGGTATAACCTGGATTGATGGCATAGATAAAGATTTCAGGGTACTCTGGCTCCATAGTCTCGGCAAAAACTGGCGGAAATGGCATGAACAAACCCAGAACTAACGCAGACAGGATACTTAAAATGAATAAATAGTTTTTCATGCTCACGACGGTAACAAAACGTTCCTAGAAATACAACCCTCTACATGTTATAATCAAAGCATGGGCATCTTCATCTCTGTAATTATTCTGATACTGATTACGCTTATTCAACTATTCATGCAACTGACACCTGGTACGCTAGCGCTTTTTTATCATTACGCTCTAGGTAAAAATACATTTGTTAAAGCTGACAATTTTTGCCTTTATTTTATTCTAGGGGCGGAAATATTTATTGGCGGGATGTGGCTGATAGTTTATCTTCTGCTATTAAATCTAATTGGCGAATCATCTGGTATTGCGTTCAAGATTGTCCCTTGGGTGTTATTTGGCGTTTTTATTGCAGAAGCAATTACTAGTTTGTGGTTTTATTATAGGAAGGGTAAGCTTACAGAATTATATGTACCGCGCTCCATTACAAATGGTATAACTGTCAAAGCTAAAAGCATCAAAACACGTTCCGATGCGTTTGTGCTTGGCTTTATCGTGGGGGCATTCGAATTGGTGTTTACTCTTCCAATTTATATTGCCGGCGTGATTGCCTTGCTAGAGTCTCCTGCTTTACCACGCGCTGCAATTATGATTTTATACGTGGTTATTTCGGTGATTCCACTTTTCTATATGAGGACGCTATTCAGGCTAGACCATAATCTGGCGGAAATTGAGAAAAAACGGGTAAAAAGAAAAGCATTTATTAAGATTGGCCTATTTATAACCTTTACATTACTCGCAGGTACGATGGCTTGGCTAGGAGTGCAATATGGATAGTAATACTGAGAAAGAATTAAGAAAAGAACTAAAAATCCACGCCAGAGCGCTGAGAATTCCGGTAGGTGCAGCGGAATCATTTATTGATGCTACAATTAAGGTCGTAAAGAATAACTTAAAGAAGAAAACAGTAATTACAAGGGCTGATTTAGATCGGTTGGTAGTAAAAGAGTTGAAGAAGTACAATGCGGATTTTGCTTATGTTTATCAAAACCGTGATAAAATAATATAGAGGTAAGTATGGGGAAAAAATACAATTTTGATTATGTAATAATCGGTAGTGGACCGGCTGGTACTACTGCCGCTTTAAATCTTGCTAAAAAAACTAAGAACAGAATTGCTATCGTAGAAGGTTATGCCTTTGGTGGTAACAATCTAAATACCCGCGATATCCCATATCTTGTAAACCTTGGTTTTTCTCATACTTTTTCAAGGCTTTCTAACTATCCAGAGATAAATAGCCAGGAACTACACTTTAATTTCCCTTCAGTAACGATGCACCAAAACCAAATTGTTTCAGCACTCGGTGGCGGTTCAACAGAGATATACGATTCAGCTGGCATAATCCCGATGTTTGGCAATGCGCATTTTCTTGATGTCCATACAATTGCCATGGGCCAAGAACAGGTTACCTCTGAAAATTTCATTATAGCTACTGGTGCAAAGCTTGATACTGGTGACATAGTAGGAGTTGATACTGTTCCCTTCTTGACACCAGAATCAGCCATTAAGCTGAGGAAGCTACCGAAGTATGCTTTGGTAATTGGCGGTGGTGCAACAGGCTGCGAAATTACGTCGTATTTAGCTGAGCTTGGCACATCTGTATTCATGGTTGAGGCGGCGGATAGAATTCTGCCAAAAGAAGATTCTGAGGTTAGCGCCGCAATTACCGAGCACCTTACAACGAAATTAGGTGTTAAGATTGCTACAAAGACAAAGGTAGTAGCGTTAGAACGAGATAATGTTAGCAAAAAGGTTATTTTATCTTCGGAAGGACACGAAAAATCACTCAGGATTGATTGCATTATTCTTGCAACTGGGTCTAAACCAGTACTAGATTTTGGGCTTGAAAATGCCAATGTGAAATACGACAAAAACGGCATTAAGGTTAATAAGCTATTCCAAACCTCACAAAAGAACATCTATGCAATCGGCGATGCATTAGGTGGAGACTCGTCCACAGAACGCTCCGAATATCAGGGCAAGATTTTGGCAACTAATCTGTTAGAAAAGAGTAGAATTTATCCAGACTACCGCGGTTTTTGCCGTGTCACTAATACTTATCCTGAGGTGGCAGTTGTGGGTGAAACAGAGGCTGAGCTAAAGAAACGAGGTATAAAGTTTAAAAAAGCATCCTTAGTTTTACGCGATCTTCCAATCAGTAGAATTGAAAGATTTAATTCTGGAATGATTAAGGTATTAATCGGAAATAATCGAAGGATCCTTGGTGCTTCTATTGTAGCGCCGAATGCTAGTTTAATGATTGCCGAATTTGCTCTTGCTATAAAGCGTAATCTTACTATTGATGACATCGATAATACGCCACATATTGCAAATAGTTACGCTTCAATGATTACAGAAATTAGTGAATTGTTTTAAAAACAAAAATCGACCTGGGTTAGGGGGGTAACCCGGGCCGATTTTTATTCTAAAAAATTTAGAACTTGGTGGCGGGGGTTGGATTTGAACCAACGACCTTTTGGTTATGAGCCAAACGAGCTACCAGGCTGCTCTACCCCGCGATATTTAAGGTACGGGTGTTATTATACACCAATTTTGATGTTTTGTAAAGACTATTAACGTGGACAGGTTGCTGCGCTATATGGAAGGCTACATTCTGTAGTAACGGTAAGGTCTTTCTCGAGTTTTTCGCCAACTTGGACTGCGTAGAACGGATATGCAAAGGCGTTGTCAGCAGGCTCAAGACGAACTTCGACGCGGCGGAAGAGATCGTTAGCACGGCCGGTTGAGTCGATGAGGACCTGGACACCATTCAAAGAGGCAATAGAGGTATCACCCATTGAACCACCACCAGCGGTAGCAGAACCACAATCTTTGCCATCAGCACAGATGAATTCAAGTGAGAAATCGGTTTCTGGCTGGCCATAAGGCAAAGAAACGACAAACATGAAGGTATCTTTACTTCGTTCCCCACCAATTGGCTTTGGCAAATTCAAGGTGGTTGAACAGACGTATTCGTCAGTTACTGTGTCACCTGGACAATAAACGGTAAATGGAAGATCCTTTCTATGATCGTTAGTGGCAGCAATTTGAGCAGCAGATAGCGTGTTGAGATGATTTGTGGAGTCATAGGCGCCAACGTAGGTTTGGGTGGTGCCAGTAGCGTGGGAGACGCTGCCGGTTGGAACTAGATAAACGGTTGCACGGTCGGTACGGTTACGTGAAGTAGTGCCGTTTAGTTGAGCCATGGTGAAGTTTTGTGCGGTTTGAATTAATTCAACAGCGAGAGTTGGAGGAGTTGAAGCATTAACTAAATTAAGTGGCTGGAAAGCTACGCGTCCAGAAGTATAGTTGGTGTAATCAAGGGCAAGAGTGCCGCCGTTTAAGAACCAGCTAATTTTTACAGCTTGAATATCTGATGCATTTGCCTTGTCGAGATCGACTTTAACAATACGATATGGATTCATTGAGGAAAGACTTGCGCGGTAGTCATTTAGTTTGGTTTTAATCGTCACACAGGTGTAAGCTTGGTTCATCTCGTTGTTGCCCGAATCGGAGGAATTTTCAGTTTCTTCAACAAATACTTCACCGCTATCAGTCTTATCGATGCGTCCAAGAATATGACCAACCATGTCACAATCCGGGTGATTCATCCAGTAAACGATATCGTCGCAGGTGACTACGCCATTATCGATTGGAGCATCGTCGGTAAAGGTTTTACCAGAATTAATACAGTTCTGGTAATTCATAAAAGTTAGTTTGGCATCTTCAATACCAGCAAGAGCGGCGTCGTAAGCAGATTGTGACAAATCATCGTTTGATGAACGCGTTACTTCTGCCACAATTGCAACTGCAAAGCTTGTTGCAATAATGATTAAAATCAAGGTTGAAAATGCGACAATGTAGAATGACGCAGCACCTGATTTAAATTTTTCCTTTATTCTCATCTATCCTCCATTTACCTGTACGGCAAAATTAAATTTATTAATCGCGCAATAATTGTAATTCCCTGGCATCAAATCGTTTGGTGCAGCACACGAGTTGCCGTTAGCAACAATGTTTACACCACCGGTTACGGTGCCGAGAATAAACGAAACTGAATAGAAGGCATTGTCGCCGTTTTCACTAACGGCTGGACGTGCCACTGAAATATCATAGACGGCGAGATCGTTCCCGCTGTCTGGTGGGAGTAAATCAACTAAATCATCGCGAAGCTGGCCGTAGCTAATGGTGCTAATATCAAAGACGTTGCTGATGCCGTTATTTGGTAAATCGTAGGAATTACCAGTATTATCTACTGCAGCAAGACAAAAGATGCGTGCTTCATCTTGGATGCGAAGTAGACGGAACGGTTTAGCACCGGCGGCTGGATATTCTTTAATATCGCCAGCATCCATATAACGGATTTTAGCCCAATCTTTGTTGGTTCTTTCTGGGAAAGTGACGTTTTCGGCTTCAAAGTAGCCACTGTTCCAAATATAAGTGTATGAACCGGTACAAAAGGCGCCAAGAATCGGGACTTCTTGTTCTACGCCGTTAACTTTAACTTTGGCAACTTTGGAAACTGCCACATAGTTTTTTGCGTTATCTTTTACACATTTATCACGTTGTTCTGGGCCTAGTGGTACGCCAGAAGCAAAAACATTTGAATAACAGCTATTTAGTAACCCTCTAGCGGAGGAGCTTTGAATTGAGGCGCGCATATCGTCTACAATGTCGGTACCAACTGCGTTAACGCGGCTAAGTTTCATACCGCGCTGAAAGGCCGAAACAGTATTACTAATGATAAGAACAATCGAGATCGAAAGAAGACCGATAAAAAGCATAGCTAACGTCAGCTCAATCAAAGTAAACCCATCCCGATAAGCCTTTTTCGACATACTATTATTATATCATAATGATTATGTTTTTACCCAGATTTTATTTGCAATAATTGTCTGATGCGTCTTGGTCGATAATTTCGACACCAGATGAGTTGCGGGCGTTTTTGACAATGCGGATATTACGCCTAAATGTACCCATTTCACCCATGCCATAAGGATTGACACAGAGATCGATTTGTCCAACTGAGAAGAAATCTAGTTTGCTAGTAAGAAGCGTTCTGGTGCCGCTATAATTGCCGCTTAAGCGAGCATTTCTAACTTCTTCATTGACTTTGATAATGCGATCAGCAAATAGAGTATTGATAATTCCAGAGCGTGGATGGCGGACAATCAAAATGGAACCTTTGAAGTTATTATCTGCACCAGCAGTGACTCTGGTTTTTTCGATTACTGAGGCCCAGGTTGGTACATAGCTATCTGCAAGACCGGCCGGAGAAACGTTGGTGGTGCCACCGTTAACTTCTTCAACGACCACATTGATTCTTAAAGCTTTAAAGGTTTCGATTACTGAACCAGTGCCAACGCTCGAAGCATCACCAACTACATCATAGATAAATATTCTTTGTTCGCCACTTGGGATCTTTTCGCCCTTTAAATCATATTCTTGGCCAAAGACGATAAGTTTACCGTAAATGGCTTGGTCACTACGGCCATCGCCAATTCCCTGCGGATTCGAAACTTGAGCATAAGCATTACGAATAAAGTTAGTGAAGTTTTGCACGGAATCATTATATTTTTGTTGCCAGATTGAATTTTGGGTGCCTACA
>ODAI013744190.1_pt1 | contig 14896 bp, 13 predicted proteins | sample 1539321 | NCBI WGS metagenome assembly ODAI01 (sample SAMN02144231, study PRJEB22623) | gut metagenome | biome: sheep rumen | host: Ovis aries | place: New Zealand
GCTCCGGTCCGCCAGCAGATAATCATAGCGGATGCCCGAGCGGATAAATACTTTTTTTACACCCGGCAGGGAGCGGAGTGAGCGGAGGATATCAATATATTCACTGTGATCCACCCTGAGGTTGGGACAGGGGGACGGGAACATACAATCCCGGTGCGTACAGACGCCACGGGTTTTCTGCCGGTCACAGGCAGGTCTGCGGAAATTGGCTGTCGGGCCTCCCACGTCGTGAATATATCCCCTGAATTCCGGATCTCCGGTCAGAAGACGCGCCTCCCTGAGCAGGGATTCTTTACTGCGGGCCTGAATACGCCGTCCCTGATGAAACGTCAGGGCACAGAAACTGCATTCGCCAAAGCAGCCCCGGACGGAAGTCAGGCTGAACTTCACTTCCCGGATGGCCGGAACGCCGCCGGCCGCCCCATACATCGGATGAAAGGTTCTTTCATAGGGAAGTTCATATACGTCATCCAGTTCCTGTGTCGTCAGAGGCTCCGACGGCGGATTCTGCACCACGTACAGGCCTCCGCCATATGGCTCTGCCAGCCGTTTTCCGGTCATGTAATCGGTATTGCGGTACTGGATCAGGAAACTGTCCGCATAGGCTTCTCCGGATTCCCGGATCTCCCGGAAGGAAGGCAGCATCACCAGCTGGTCGTCCCAGGCATTGTCCTGTTCAAAGGTTTCGCTGCGGACGGTATACGCGGTTCCCCGGATCCACGTAATTTCTTTTACGTCGATCCCGGCTTCCAGCGCCTCCGCGATTTCCGTGACCGCATGTTCCCCCATCCCGTAGATCAGCAGGTCCGCCTGCGAATCAATCAGGATGGAATTGCGGACCCGGTCATCCCAGTAATCATAATGTCCCAGACGGCGCAGGCTGGCTTCGATCCCTCCGATAATGACAGGGACCTCTCCGCCGTAAGCCTCCCGGATACGGTTACAGTAAACAATGACGGCCCGGTCCGGCCGGTGGCCGCTCTCTCCGCCAGGGGAGTAGAAATCCTGGCGTCTGCGGCGCCGGAATACCGAGTAATGATTGACCATCGAGTCAACATTCCCGGAATTCACCAGGAACGCGAGCCGCGGTTTTCCGAAACGGGTAAAATCGTCGCTGGTCTTCCAGTCCGGCTGGGACAGGATGGCGACGCGATAGCCTCTGGATTCCAGGACTCTGCTGATAATCGCGGTACCAAAGGAAGGGTGGTCAACGTAGGCATCTCCTGTGACCAGCACAAAATCCGGCTGCTCCCAGCCCCGTTCTCTGACTTCTTCCGCGGTAACAGGAAGAAATGCCATCGGAAACCTCCTTTCCGTTTCGCTCCTGCAGGTAGTATCTTTCTGGCCCTGTACCACAAACACCGTTCAAAGGAAACGATGTCTGTAACAGTATCACCGTTCCTGAGTCGAGGCACCTGCCGGCCAGTAGAACAGAAATAATCAGAAAACACAGTATTCCTGCATATAGTTTTCCATCCGCTCCCTGATTTCATCGTCGATGACAATTTTTCCGTCCACCGGGACATTGTACAGGGTATCGATAACTTCCCGGACGGTGACGATCGGATACGTCCGGATGCCGAATTCTTCTTCGATTTCCTGGATCGCAGTCTTTTCGCCCTGGCCGCGCTCCATGCGGTCCACGGAGACAATCAGGGAGCAGACTTCAACATCTGCCTGGGCCATGAGCAGGGGAAGCGTTTCCCTGATCGCGGTCCCGGCGGTGATCACGTCTTCCGTCACGATGATCTTATCTCCGTCCCTGAGCTTTGCGCCGACCATCTGCCCGCCTTCGCCGTGATCCTTCTTTTCCTTGCGGTTAAAGCAGTAGGCGATGTCCATATTGTAATCGCTGTAAAGCCGCGCGGCAGTCGTCACGCAGAGCGGAATTCCCTTATAGGCCGGTCCGAATAAAACCCGGACATCCTTCGGGATATCTCCCGCTTCCATATGTTCCACAATGCATCTGGCGTAATATTCCCCCAGCAGCGCGGCCTGTCGCCCGGTATGATAATTCCCGGTGTTGACAAAATACGGTGTCTTCCGCCCGCTCTTGGTGACAAAATCCCCAAAGGTCAGCACTCCGGCGGATACCATAAACTTGATGAACTGTTCTTTGTATGACATGTTTTTTCTCTTTTCTTTCATACTAATCTTCGTCTAAAAAGCCATATGACGAAGATGGTCCCGCTACGCGATCCCGATTCTGTGCGAGTCATTGAAAACCGCACAGAATCAAGTCTCATACATTCTTCTCACGTGCTTCGCACGTGTCTAAAAGGCATTGCAAAAAATGTTGCCTTTTAGAAGAAGAATGGTATCAGATATCAAAAGCGTCCTTCAGCTGCCGGATCGTGGAGAAACCATTCTCCTGCATATAATCGATCAGCTCGGATTTGATCCGGACCATCGCGCGGGGATCCATGAGGGAAGCCGTGCCGATACCGACAGCGGATGCTCCCGCAGCGAGAAATTCTACCACATCCGTCCCGCTATTGATCCCGCCGATCCCAATAACCGGAATATTCACTTTCTTCGCGGTTTCCCAGACCATACGGAGAGCGACCGGTTTGACGGCCGGACCGGAAAATCCTCCGATTTTCCTCGCCAGTACCGCGTTTTTTCTTCTCAGATCCACTGCCATCCCCAGCAGGGTATTGATCAGGGACACCGCGTCCGCGCCGGCATCCTCCACTGCCTGGGCAATGACCGTAATATCCGTGACATTCGGTGTCAGTTTTACGATGAAAGGTTTGTCGGTTTCTTTCCGGACAGCTCTCACGACTTCTGCTGCCATATCCGGATCCGTGCCAAAAGCCATCCCTCCGGAGCTGACATTGGGACACGAGATGTTCAGTTCAAACAGGTCAATCGCGTCACACGCGTTCAGCTTCTCTGTCACCCGGACATAATCCTCTACACTGTGTCCTGCCAGATTGGTGATGATCCGGGTATCATACTGCTCCAGAAAAGGAAGCTCTGAGTCCCTGTACCAGTCCGCCCCTTTATTCTCCAGACCTACCGAATTCAGCATGCCTCCGTAAGTTTCCGCGATGCGGGGTGTCGGATTTCCTTCCCATGGTTCCGCGGATACGCCTTTGGTCACCGCGGCGCCCAGTTCACTGAGATCGTAGAACTGACTGCTTTCATGAGGGGAAAAGGTACCGGAAGCGGTCATCAGCGGATTGGAAAATGTGACGCCTGCCAGGCTGACCTGCAGGTCAATCCCCAGTTCTGCCGCTTTTCTATCGAGTTCCGTCATCCCAGATCACCTCATTTCCCCTGAATACCGGACCGTCGGTACAGATTTTCCGGCGGACGGTCTGTGGCTGTCCGTTTTCACCGTATTCCCGGATCCGGGTACTGCATCCGACACAGACACCGTAGCCGCAGCCCATCCGTTCCTCCAGGGATACCTGCAGGAATTCGTCTCCACAGTCCGCGGATACATAAGCATCGACCGCGGCCAGCATCCCCCGCGGGCCACAGGCGAAATACGCCGGCGCGCTGAGCCCTGCCGCAGTCATACAGTCAATGACATTTCCGGAAAAGATCCCCTCCTGCTCTGTTTCTGAAGCGATCAGGAGGGTACAGCCTGCTTCCCGGAATTCCCGGATCAGGAACGGCCTGTCCCGGAATCCCAGCACCGCTGTCACCGGGACCTGCTCCCGCTGCAGTGTCCTGGCCAGAAAGAGCATCGGTCCGCAGCCGACGCCGCCGCCAATCAGGACCGGCGGGCGGGCATCATTCGTCCGCAGGGATTTCAGGGATTCTGTGTCAAATCCCCTGCCCAGCGGCGCCGCGATCTTCAGCAGTGTGCCTTCTCCCGCCGCGGACAGGATCTCTGTCCCCCTGCCCACGACTTCATAAACAATCTCCAGCGTTCCCGCATCAGGATCTGCGGAACAGATGCCGAAAGGTCTCGGAAGGATCAGGCGGCTTCCTGCTTCCGGATAAACATTCAGGAACTGTCCCGGACGCGCTGCCGCGGCCGTTTCTTTTTCCACAAGCATCTGCAGATGATATACGCCGGGAGCGATCTCCCGGTTCATCCGCACTTCGGCCATAACGATCTTGTTTGTCAACATCTGCTCCTTTCTAATTTATTAATGATGGACAGAATGTACTGATGGTTCCGGAAAACCTCTCTAAAGGGAAAGAGCGCTCCGCAGCGCGTCCCTCATGCGGAGCGCCGCTTCTGCCGCCGCTTCCGCGAAATCATGCTCCGTATATTTTGCATCCTTCTGATAAGCCGCGGTAATTCCACGGGAGGAACTGATGATCGCGCCCAGGCCATCCCTGTCAAAAAAACCGGCGACATCGTCCGCCGTTCCGCCCTGCGCTCCGTAACCGGGTACCAGGAAAAATGTATGGGGCATCCGTGCTCTCAGTGCTTCTCCCTGCGCGCGGTGTGTCGCGCCTACGACGGCGCCGACATCGCTGTAGCCATAGCTGCCGACGCAGTTCTCACCCCACTGGATCGTCAGATCCGCGACGGCCTCATACAGTTTCCGGCCATCGGACAGTTCCAGTTCCTGCAGTTCCGCGCTGCTCGGATTGCTGGTCCTCACCAGGACAAAAATACCCCTGTCCTGCGCGCGGCACGCCTCTGTGAACGGCGCGATGCCATCGGTGCCCAGATACGGATTGACGGTTACCATGTCTTCACGCCAGGTATGCACCCTTTCGCCTTCAATCTCCGCTCCTTCCAGATGCGCCGCGTAAGCCGCTGCTGTCGAAGAGATATCGCCCCGTTTGATATCTCCGATGACTGTCAGTCCCGCTTCTGCCGCGTAACGGCAGGGTTCATCATAGGCCTGCAGACCCGGCAGTCCATATTTTTCATACATGGCAATCTGCGGTTTTACTGCCGGGACCGTCTCCGCGACCGCGTCAATGATCCGCCGGTTGAATTCCGCAAACATCCTGCCGGCCGCTTCCGGTGTTCTGCCGTACTTTCCGAAAAATTCCTCTTTCAGAAACCCCGGCATCATCTGCAGTGTGGGATCCAGTCCGACGACAGACGGATTTCCTTTTTTCTGTATATTCTCGATTAACTGATCAATCATGGCATTATTCGTAAATGATTTCTCCGTCTTCATAAACAATCTTTCCGGCGACCATCGTCAGGTCGGCTTTTCCGTACACTTTCATTCCTGCGAAAGGCGTATTGGTGCTTTTGGAATGGAAGCCGGCCGCCGGTACGATATACTCATAATTCGGGTCAAGGATTGTGATGTCCGCCGGTTTCCCTGCCTCAAGGGAACCGCCCTCACAGCCGAGGATTCTGGCCGGCGCGGTACTCATCAGCTCAATCAGGCGGATCGGATCAAAATCATTCTCCCTGACCAGCATGGTATTGCTGACCGCGAAGCTTGTCTCCAGTCCGATAACCCCGAATGGCGCATTGATGAATTCGTGGGACTTTTCCTCCGCGGTATGCGGCGCGTGATCGGTCGCGATCGCGTCCAGGGTTCCATCCTTCAGTGCTTCAATGATCGCCTTCCGGTCTGTTTCCGTCCTGAGCGGCGGATTCATCTTCCGGTGCGTGTCGACGGTTTTGCCCCTGGCAAGCTTGTGATGATAAATGCCCCGGACGCCGCCGCCAACAATCACATCACTGTCCGTAAGGGTAAAGTAATGTGGCGCGGTTTCCGCGGTCACCCGGACTCCCCAGCTTTTCGCCAGGCGGATCAGATCCACGCTGCCCTTTGTACTGATATGCTGCAGGTGGATCGGCACGCCCAGTTCCTTGGCCAGCAGGATATCCCGGATGGCAATCGCCTCTTCGGCTTCCGCAGGCAGTCCCGGCAGTCCCGTAATCTCTGAGATCCTGCCGCGGTTCATGGAGCCGCCGTCCCGCAGCTCCGGCTGTTCGGTATGATCCAGTACCGGCAGGCCCGCCTCCGCGGCTCTGCGGAGCGCCATCCTCATCAGACTGATATTGGCGACAGACTGCCCGTCCTCGCTCAGGGCGACTGTGCCGGCTCTCTTCAGGTCCGCGATATCCGTCAGACGCTCGCCTTTCTGCCCCACTGTAATCGCTGCCGTCTGCAGTATGTGAATTCTGGTCGATCTGGACGCCTTGCTCAGAACCGTCCGGACCCGGTCCGAGGTATCAATCACAGGTCTGGTATTCGGCATGCAGCAGACCGTCGTAAAGCCTCCCGCTGCCGCGGCTTCACTGCCCGACCTCAGATCTTCCTTTGCCTCCTGGCCGGGATCCCGGAAATGCACATGCATGTCAATCAGTCCGGGGACCACCCATTTTCCCCTGGCGTCGATCACCCGGTCGTATCCGTTTACCGACAGTCCGCCTTTTTCGGCAACGAGCGCGATCCTCCCGTCCTGCACGACCAGGTCCGTGCGTTTATCCATATGTGAGGAAGGGTCAATGACTCTCCCCCCGGTTATCAGGGTTCTCATCTTCTCTTTCCCTCTCCAGTTTCTTCGGTTTTTATTCTTCCTGCATGGACACCATTTCATCGCAGTACACACAGCGATACTGCTGCTTTTCCGCGTCATTCAGGACAAATTCATGGCGGATGCCTCTCTCGGAGGCAGTCACACAGCGCGGATTCCGGCATTTGATCACATTTTCGACCCTCTTCGGAAGAGTCGGACGGATCTTGGCCTTAATCACTTCATCTTCTATAATATTCACCGTCGCGCCGGGATCAATCAGCCCCACGACATCCATGTCCACGGCAGTCCCCTTGACATTCTCGATCTTGATGATATCTTTCTTGCCTCTCCGGGCACTGGAAGCATTCATGATGATGGCGACGGTATCGTGCTCATTGTCGAACTCCAGATAACTCAGCAGTGTCATCCCTCTGCCCGCCTTGATGTGATCGATGACAATTCCATTCTTTATACTGTCGATAACCACGTTTATACCTCCAGTCCCAGCAGTTTGACAATCAGTGCCATTCTCATATACATCCCCATCTGTACCTGGTCAAAATAGTGAGCCCGCGGATCTTTGTCAACTTCCTGCGCGATCTCATTGACACGCGGCAGCGGATGCAGCACAATCATATCCTTTCCGGCCAGGTTCATCTTCGCTTCGTCCAGGATATACGTATCTTTCAGGCGGATGTAATCATCCTCATTAAAGAAACGTTCCCTCTGTACTCTGGTCATATACAGAACATCCAGCTGCGGCAGTACGTCATCCATACGACGGACTTCTTCATACTCCATACCGTTTTTCTCGATAACACTGGTCCGGACATACTCCGGGAGAACCAGTTCCCTTGGAGAAATCAGCTTCAGTGTGATATTTTCGTAACGGGACAGCGCCCTGATCAGGGAATGGACGGTACGTCCGAACATCAGGTCTCCGCAGAGTCCCACCGTCAGATGATCCAGGCGGCCTTTGTACTTCCGGATCGTCATCAGGTCCGCCAGTGTCTGTGTCGGATGCTGGTGCCCCCCGTCTCCGGCATTGACCACCGGTACTCTGGAATGCTCCGCCGCGATGCGCGGCGCTCCTTCCTTCGGATGCCGCATCACGATCATATCCGCCAGGCACGCGACGGTTTTTACGGTATCCGCGATACTTTCCCCCTTGGATACCGACGAAGACGCCGGTTCCGAGAATCCCATCACTTCGCCGCCCAGCCGCAGCATGGCCGCGGTAAAACTGAGCCTCGTCCGGGTACTCGGCTCATAAAACAGAGTCCCCATCAGTTTTCCTGACGCGCAGTGCGCGTATTTTTCAGGATTTTCAATAATGTCATCCGCCGTCGCAAACAGTTCCTCGAGTTCCTGAACCGTCAGGTCCATGGGTTCGAGCAGATTTTTTCCTTTCAGCATCCGTACCTCCCCGTATGATTTGTCTGTATATAAGTAATGCAGGATTTGTTTAATAAAAATAAAAATGATAATTTTGAAGGAAACGCTGCCTGTAACAGTATCACAGTCGTGTCCGATACAGCGTTTCTCAATATCCGCAGATTCGCAGACAGCAGTAAAAGATTTTTAACAAATCCTGATTTTATTGATAAAAAATATGAATTATTCCTGTGTTCCGCTGTTCCCATCCGTATGCAGTACGACCTGTGGATATGGAATTTCGATCCCCTCCCGGTCAAAAGCTTTTTTGAGATTTTCATATAAACTGTACCGGGCAGAAAAGTAATCGTCTGAGCGGCACCATACATAAGCATCGAAGATCACCGCGCTGTCCCCGAATTCCGACACACCGATCAGCGGCTTCGGTTCCTCCAGCAGCAGTTCGGATTCCCTGGCCACCTGCATGATCACCGATTTGACCTTTTCCACATCAGCCTCATAACTGACTCCGACCTTCGCGTCAATCCTCCGGAGATCTGCTCCGAAATAGTTGATCAGGGTATTATTGGCCAGTGTGGAATTGGGCATGCATATTATTTTATTATCATATGTAATTAATTTGGAATACAGCAGATTGATCTCCTGTACCTTTCCGGTTATGCCTCCGCTCTCAATCAGATCCCCGCGGACAAACGGCTTGCTGAACAGGATCAGCAGACCTCCCGCGAAATTACTCAGGCTGCCCTGAACTGCCAGCGCGACCGCCGCGCCTGCTGCCGCCAGTACTGTGATAAACGTCGAGGTCGGAATCCCGGCTATACTCAGAACAGTAATTACCAGCACGATCAGACAGGCGACCTTGACACAGTTGAGGATAAATGTATACAGAACGCTGTCGATTACGGAGCGTGTCAGCATTCTCCTGGTAACGACCAGCAGGATTTTGATCAGGACCAGTCCGATTATCAGAACCGCGATGATCTCCATCAGAAGCCCCAGCCAGTTGTTATCGAGGAGATCCTCCATCGCGCGCACTCTGTCCATAGAGCTTCCCCCTCCTCTCTGATTTGATGTTTGTTATTAAGTATACATCAAAAGTCGGCGGTTCGCACCCCTTTACCGTGATCTGAACAATGGGAAAATACGGAAAATATTTTCAGCAGTCAGCCAGAATCGTATGAGAAAACGCTGATTATAACGGTATCATAGTTTTGGGGACAGGTCTTTATATCCGACGAGTTGTTCATCGCAGGCAGGTCTGACGCAAAGGCGACCCACGAATGCAGTGAGTGGAATGTCACCGTCTGCTAAGGCGCCCACGGCTGCCTGCAGGAGTGGTGAGCCGCCAACAGTACATTCTTATTTTATGCAGCGTTTTTCTGAGAGTTAAACTGACCGATTGCTGAACAGTAACCTTCTGCCTCTTCCAGTAACGGTTCATTTTGTTTTTCTCACACCTCCACCCATTCCTTTAATTGTAAGGATATGCTTTCCTGTGATATACTGTTTTGTAAATTCATTATCAACAACGCTCGCAGGAAATCGGAGGGACAGAGAACGATGGGAACCATCCGCTGGTTTATCAAAACAATTTTTTATCTTCTGGGCGCGCTCCCGGACCGGATCCGCATCACCCGGCTGCACAAAAAAGGAGATCATCTGACTGCACACCTGTACACGCAGGCACGTGTCCGGCACTGGGCGATCGCCATGCTGCGATACGCAGGCGTCACCGCGGATATTTACGGCAGGGAAAACATCCCCAAAGGCCCGGTTCTTTTCGCCCCCAACCACCAGAGTGACTGGGATATCATGCTGGCAGAGACCTATCTTGACCAGTGCGGCATCGTCGCCAAACAGGAAATCGGCCGCATCCCGCTGGCCAGGCCATGGATGGATCTGCTGGGAATCGTCTTTATCGACCGCAGTGATCCGCGTCAGACGGTCAAATCCCTGAAAGCCTGTGAGCAGCAGCTCACGGAGGGCCGCAATTTTATTATTTTCCCGGAAGGCACCAGAAGCAAAGGAGAAGAACTCGGGGAATTCCGGACCGGCGCGCTCCGGATCGCCCTTCGGCACGGAATTCCGATCATCCCTGTTTCCATCGACGGCTCCTACAAAATCATGGAAGCCAATCACGGAAAATGGATTAAACCGGGCCATGTCATCATGACGATTCAGCCTCCGATCGAAACCGCCGGGATGGACAAAGCGGCACAGAAACAGATCGGAGAAACCGTACGGGCATCCATTCTCGACGCGCGGGAAACCGGACGCCGCCTCTATGCCGAAAAAACAGACAATACCGCACTTACAGAAGGAGAAAACAGAAAATGATCAGGATCGGATATCAGGGCATCGAGGGAGCCAATGCTGAGCAGGCTTCCCGCGATCTCGTCGAAAAAGTCGGACTTCAGGATGTCGAGTATGTCCCTCTGGTGGACTCTGCCAACGTCATCCGGGCACTGACCGCGCATGAAATCGATTACGGGGTCTGCGCGATCTACAACAGTGTTGCCGGCATGGTACTGGAAACCGTCGCTGCCACCAACGGCGTAGAACTGTACATCAAAGCGGATACCACACTGAACATCCATCACTGTCTGTTCAAAAAAAATCCGGACATTCCGGATGAAAAACTGACTCAGGTGGCCTCCCATATCCTGGCTATCAAACAGTGCGAAGAACATCTGCGGGAACTGTATCCTTATCTGGAACAGGTCGAAGCGGAAGATACCGGAAAAGCTGCCAGGGATCTCGCAGAAGGAAATCTTCCGGACGACTGCGCGGTACTCTGCCGTAAAAACGCCGGTGAACTCTTTGGCCTCACACTGGTCAACGAAAACATCGAAGATTTTCCGGATAACCGCACGCATTTCTGCCTGTTCCAGCTGAAACCGGACCGGCACGAAGTCCCGGATTTCTCCCTCAGCAGCTGATCCGGACCACGGAACGCTCCGCAGATAATACAGATCATACAGAACGCCTGTCAGAATGGACTGTTTCCATTCTGACAGGCGTTTTTTTACCATTCCCGGTCTGTCCCGCTGTACGCGTCCAGATACGGTTTCGTGTAATCCTTAATAAACGGATACGCGACTTCCGTGAAGCTGCGGTGAATACAGAACTCTGATCGCGGCACCAGGAATTTTTCATGGAGCATGGGGCCTGTCCGGATCGCGGGAATCACCTCGATTTCCTCCAGTTCTCCCATACACAGCCGGTAAAACTCATCCAGATCCGCGGAAACCATGTAGATTACCTCATCTCCGGGACGGAAAGGCGGATCATTCTGGAAACTGACATAGATATACGCCAGTTCATGATCCATCTCAGCGATTTCCGGAATCACACCCACCTGGATCAGCGAATCCGCCCGGATGATAATCCCGGTTTCCTCGCGCAGCTCCCTTGTCATGGCGATATCCGGCCGTTCTCCCGCTGCGACATGTCCCCCTGAAGAAATATCATACTTTCCGGGGTGCGTCTTTTTTTCGTAGGAACGCCTCTGCAGATAAATCCGGATACCGGAAGGACTGACTCCCGCGATCCAGCACTGTGCCACTCTGTGCCAGAGACCGTTCCGGTGGACATAGGGTCTCGGGAAATTCCCCATGACTTTCAGATTCCGGTCATAAGCAGTCAGTTTTTCTTCAACCCTGCGGCTCTTTTCCGCCCGTCTGCGCTGATATTTCATAGTGGCTCTCCTTCAGGCCTTTCCTCTCCGCCGGAATCGCGGCGTCTATCTGAAAATACTGAAAAAATTGAGGATTCCCTGCGCGTCAGACTGGGCCAGACGGTCACGGAAGGCGTCAGACTTCAGATATTCAACTTCTGAGACATTTGTATAGAAACCATGCTCAATCAGGATTGCCGGCATCTCTGTATTCTTGATGACATAAAAATCTGATGTTCTGAATCCTCTGTCCCTGATCTCCGTGATCAGGGCGTTTTTTGACGCTTCCACGTATTTCGCGGCCAGTTCGGAAACGCCGCCCTTCTGATAAGCGTACACTTCCCATCCGTTGGCGGTATTCCAGGAAGACCCGTAGGCATTGGCGTGGATACTGACAAACAGGTCCACGGCATCGTTGCTGTTCGCTACAGCGACTCTGTCCGCCAGGGGCGGATCGGTCTGATCCTCCCACGCGACCGTCATGATACATTCGATTCCATTGCTTTCCAGAATGCCCTTCAGTTTATATGCGACACTCCGGTTGAATTCCCATTCTCTCAGTGTGCCATCGAAGGAACGCTTGCCCCCTGTCGTCATCCCGTGTCCCGGATCGATGCAGACAACCAGCCTTCCATCCGAATACGGTACATAATTTTCGACCGTATCATACTTCGTGGTCCCTGTCACTGTGACAGAATCACTGGCACCCGCTGTCCAGATCTGCTGTCCCGATGGTGTCGGAACTGATGGTGGCGTCACCGGCTCAGGTGTACGGTTTTCAAGGAAAGAAAGTGTCATCTCCTTTCCCGTGTCTGAAAACGAAACCTTTGGTTCCTGCGCTGCCGCCAGATCTACCACCAGCCGTGCCGTACCATCTGACAGATTGCCGACACGGACGCCTGTCACCCAGGAAGTGCTGACATCCTGCGTCTGCTCCTCCAGGATACTTCCCAGGAAAACCGTGTGATCAAAATCGATATAGTAACGGTACGGTCCTGTCAGGCTGTGCTGCAGGATCATGGCATCCCTCAGGGACTGATCCGCGTTTACCGTGATATAGGTATACAGCTGATCCGCGTAGATCTGATGCGGAAAAAGATACACGGAACGGATGGTTGTCGCGGAGTCATCAACACTGGTTCCGGTTTCCACGTAAACAGTGGTGGAATCGCCATCCCAGCCAACCTGGAATCCAAAGGTTTCACCGACGAACCGCAGCGGCACCATCGTTCTGGCTCCGTCACCACCGGTTTTGACCACTTTCAGCGTCGGCGCGACATCCAGCACCTTTGCCTGCCCATTCACAGTGACATTGACAGAACCGATCTGCATCCGGATGATGGTGTTCCCGTACCTCAGGGTTACGGACTGTGTCGCCCCGTCCCATTCGGAAGTGCCTCCCAGATGATTGACGATCAGCGCCACCGGTACCAGTGTCCGGTCATTGACAATATACGGATCAACATCAGTCTGTATTTTCTGCCCGTCAATATAGATCCTCGGATTGGTCTCACCTTCATCCGCGCTGGCAGTCAGACCAGCGAGCGGAATCAGGACCGCTGTCATACAGAGGATCAGGAGCAGCGACAGACTCTTTTTCAGAATATTCATACATTCCCCCTTTCTTTTTTCCGGTCCCTCAGCTGCCGGTATGCACCGGGCTGATATTTTCCGGAAAACTCCACGTTGTACGGCATGCTGCACTTCCGTAAAGAAAGTCTCCGCCTCAGTCATTCGAGAAACCTGCCGGTTCTCTCAGGAAAAGCTCCTGTTACAGAAAACTAATCAGGTTGTGATATTTTACCATAAAAGTCAGCTACATGCCACCCATTCCCGTAAATCCTCCCGTTTCCCCCATCTTTCCTTACGACGGAAATACATGGGATATCTATTCAGATCGTTGTAATCTCAGGATTTACCGGGCATTCAGTTTCTTAAAAAAACATGAAAATATTTTTCAGGGAAGCCTTTCTGATTAATCCATGCTCCTGAATAAAAATATGGTATAATATTTTTTCCGATAATTCCGCAGACACTGCAAATATGAGGTCCTTGTCAAATGAAATTACGAACATTCATCATCTGCGTCATCATACTTCTCTTCCTGCTGGTGGGCGGCCTGGTCGCCTACCACTATCTGGACAGTGATTTCACCCAGATCGGCCGTCAGATTTCTTCTGCAGACGGGCATTATACGGTCAGTGTCCCATATAAATGGGAAAAAACCGCTCCCGCATCACAGCATGGACTGCTGGCCGCGCAGAGTATCGATCAGGATATGTACCTGCAGATTTCACTGGACGCGGATTCCTCCAGCAAGACCTCCCTTGAAGAGCATGTCAGTGAGTACATCAAAACCATCGCCCAGAAAAGTGACAACAGTGCCCGGCAGGTAACGGTCGTCTCCCCGAAACAGAAAAAAGTCAACGGCCACCACGGCTATTATTTTGAACTGGAAACCGTTTCCGACGACATGGAAATCCACCTCTGGTGTTTCTGCTATTCCTCCAACTCCGGCTATGTCCACCTGGATGTCACAGCACCGCGGAACGAGACAGAAAATGACGAAGACATCGCGAAGGGCATCATCAACTCCCTGAAGGCAGATCATTGAGAAAAGGATGTTCCCCGCGCCACGTACAGAACAGACACGGAATTCTCCATCTATTAAAACAACCCCCGCAAAGCGGGGGTTTTCTGTTTCTGAAAGCTGTTTATGGTTTTTTTTTGGAGCTAACGGTAATAGTGCAGGAAGCTTCTTTCCCTCGCGACACATTCCATCATCCAGTCGTACAGGAACTTGTAGACATCTTCACGGTCCAGCTCATTGAGGATTTCGTGCCGGTCCCCCTCAAAAAGCTTCAGCTGGACATTGCGGATGCCAGCATCCACAAACTGCTGATAGGCCGCCCTGACGCCTTCGCCCATATCGCCCACAGGATCCTGGTCACCGGAAACAAACAGGACCGGGATATGTTTCGGGATCTTATTGACATTCTCCTGATTGGTCGCGTACCTGCAGGCCTGGAACAGCCCCTTGAAACCACCCAGGGAAAGAATGAAACTGCACTTCGGATCACGGTAATATTCGTGTACAATTTTCTGGTCACGTGTCAGCCAGCTGTCTTTTCCGTATGTCGCGCCGATCGGGTACTTCCGGTAAGGCGGCTTGAAAAGCATCTTCGGTACCAGAGGGCTTTTATACCGCCAGCCGCGGAAAGCCGCCAAAAAATACAGCACCGACAGACCGAAATCGATCATTGCCGGACTTTCCTGCCCGGTTCCCATGATAATGGCTCCATCCAGTCCAAAGAGGGTATTGCCTTTCTGGGAGAGCATCTGGCGCAGCATGTAGGAGCCCATGCTGTGGCCGAGGATAATAAACGGTTTCCGGGGATAACGGCGGTTCATGATTCTGTA
>ODAI012200967.1_pt1 | contig 14895 bp, 6 predicted proteins | sample 1539321 | NCBI WGS metagenome assembly ODAI01 (sample SAMN02144231, study PRJEB22623) | gut metagenome | biome: sheep rumen | host: Ovis aries | place: New Zealand
AGGTTTATCGCTTTGGGTTTCCGTAAGAGAGTGATGCAAATGCTTTTGGCACTGTTTCTTTGACCGTATGGACGTCTGTCGCTGACCGGGAATAGTGTCTTTACGTGACCGGGAATCGTGTCATTGATGGCCGTTTCAGACGGCTGTCTGCAGTTCCAAAAGAAAGACTTTCATTGTACAAAAGACTCTCTGCAGGCAGTGCTGTTTCCTGTAAAAACTGTTTCCTGTAAGAGACAGCTTCTCAGGAAACACAGGAAACACTGTTTAATTTATGAGATACATTTTCAGTTACCATGAAAATTCCAGAAAAGCCGCCCCGGTCCGGGCGGCTTTTCTTCCATAACCATAACCATAGCCACTGTAAAAGGAAGACAAAATGCAGACATATAAAAAAGAAGCCGTTGCCTACATCGAAAAGAACGCTCACATATTTACAGACCTGTCCGACCAGATCTGGGCCAATCCCGAACTGAGCCTGAAGGAATTTCATTCCGCTGCCCTTTATAAAAAGGTACTGCAGGAAAACGGCTTCCGTCTGGAAGAAAACCTTTCCGGTATAGAAACTGCCTTCTCCGGTTCCTTTGGCCATGGCCGTCCCGTCATCGGTATCCTGGGTGAATTCGATGCGCTCTCCGGCATGAGCCAGGAGAGGTGCGCTCTGGAGCCCAAGCCTCTGATTGAAGGTGCTCCCGGCCACGGCTGCGGCCACAACATGCTGGGAGCAGGTTCCCTGGCTGCTGCATTTGCCATCAAGAACTATCTGGAGACCACAGGCCGGGAAGGCACCGTGGTCTTCTATGGATGCCCCGGGGAAGAAGGCGGAGCCGCCAAAGCTTTCATGGCAAGAGATAATGTCTGGAGAAAGCTGGATGCAGCCCTGACATGGCACCCTTCTGATGTCAACGAAGTGGTAACAGGCACCAATAATTCCAGTATTCAGGTCCTTTATAAGTTCAAGGGCGTTGCTGCCCATGCCGCTGGCGATCCCTGGTACGGAAGAAGCGCCCTGGATGCAGTGGAACTGATGAATACCGGAGTTCAGTACCTCAGAGAGCACATGACTCCCGACTGCAGAGTCCACTATGCCATCACAGATGCCGGCGGAGTCTCCCCCAACGTGGTCCAGGATCACGCCTCTGTCCTATATATGGTCAGAGCCAACAAGGTAAAGGATTCGGTAAAGCTATTAAAAAGAGTGGATAAGATAGCAGACGGCGCTGCTCTCATGACAGAGACCACTTATGAGAGGGTCTTCATCGACGGTACAGCGGAACTGGTCCCCAACTTCACCCTGGAGGAGCTTCTTTACAAGAACTTCGAGGAAGCCGGCCTTCCTCCCTTCACAGAAGAAGAAAAGGCCTTCGCAGATGCGCTCCGGAAGACCTGTCCTGCCCAGGAAGCTCCTGGAAACTGTGCGCAGATAAATGATGAGATAGCTGCTTTCACGAGAAAAGCCTCAGACAATGGGCAGAAGGGACTCAATGACTTTCTCGTTCCCCTCTTCCATTCCACCGGCTTTTTCCCCGGCAGCACAGATGTAGGAGATGTCAGCTGGCAAACGCCCACTGCCCAAATCCATGTCACAGCCTTTGTGAACGGTGCTCCCGGCCACAGCTGGCAGAATGTCTCCACAGGCGGAAGTTCCATCGGTCACAAAGCTCTGCTCCATGCCGGCAAGATACTGGCTATGGCAGCAATAAATCTTTTTGAAAAGCCAGAGCATTTGGAAAAAGCTAGGGCCGAATTCAATGTTCGCGCCGTATCAGGCTATGTATGCCCAATTGAAGAGGATGCTGTTCCTATTGCACTTTAATGATTTTTATAATCATTAGTATACTTTCCCTTAAATAATCAGAGCAGGCGAATGTACTGTTATTTGATTATCAATACCAATACAGATTTAATAGTCTTACCATTACATTTTCTATATGGCATAATTTAGAAATCTCCATAGGTCTGCACTGTCGAATCATATACCTTTTTTGTTATTAATTTGAATTATCAATATGACATAGCAATTCTACAAATATTGCCGTGGCAGATAAATAGGATTTTTGTTATGCCGTCCATAACCCTCCATAAGTCCAGAATTCCTTGATTTTATCAGCATTTCTGGCATTCCCACATTTTGGAAAGGTGTCCTGCGACGCTGTATTTATAGGCCGCGGCAGTTGATGTAATCAAAGCGACACCCCTTTCTGCAATCGTTAAAAAGTATAGAAACGTTAAAAGGTTAAAACTTTCGGTACCGTATAACTCTCCTGATCTTATTCGACTGCACAATACCGTGGTTATTAGGTTATCACCCGCAATTCAGAATGTATTATGGGTTGAGTGTCTTGAAGCTTTATTGTATAGCCTTTTGAGATCATTCCCTTATTAATACATTCAGTGAACAACTTGTAATACTCTACTATTTCTTCATTAATCTTTACTTCTTTAACCCTTGGATTAAGTGACACAAAAATATAACAAACCTTGTATCCCATACCCAGCAGGCAGCTGAGTTTAGTCAACTGATCAATTGCTCTCTGAGAGTACACTGTTGGAAAAGTAGCCATCTTATCAAATGATAAAATACTTTTAATCTCAACTGCTGTTTGGGTATCCTCAATATAAAGATCGCTCTTATAATTCTCGACACAGAATTCCTTCCTTACAGTCACTCTCTTTCCTAAATAGGAGAACCTCCGGTTTCTTATATTAGTTTCTATCAACCTATTCGCTTGTGACATGTTGAGCAGAATAAACTGTCCTCTTATACGAAGAGCATAGACCGCATACTCCGTTCGCGTTTTTGGAGAAGAATTAGGTGTGAGCAAGACCTCTTTACCAATTAAATCCACAAAATTGCTAAGTCTACAAGACGACGGGATATAGCAGAGGGTATCCTTGCCTTTAACCTCGACAAGGCATAGAAACCTATTCTTTAGTTCTTCCTTAAAAACTCCTTGTACGTATTTCAGTTCGGACACCCCCTGTTACCCCTTGCTACATTTAATATTTTCCGTTGATGACATTATTCACAATTTCGTCGAGTTCAGGAATCTCTATTAAATAGCCTTGCGCTCTCTCAATTACGTCGCCATTCTTATAAATCATATCACCATGCTTCTGAAGGTACTGCGCATCAGGAGCCTCTATTATCATCCGCGATGATATTCCATCATTTACACGTAACGCTACTCTGCCATTCAACTGTGCCTTTGTTGTTGATGGAACAAGTTTTGCTTCTGGACGCTGTGTGCAGATCACAAGATGAATACCTCTACTTCTCCCTGCTTGAGCAATACGCTGTACAGGTTTATAGAAGGCATTTTGTTCTTTTTTAGTTTCTAATTGGTCAGCAAGGTCAGCAAACTCATCTATTACCACAACAATCGGTGCAAGTTTTTCCGTAGCAATCTTATTGTATTCAGTGATGTTAGCAACTCGTGCTTCAGCTAAAAGTTTTCCTCTTCGCTCAGATTCCTCGAATACTACCTCCTTGATAACCCTTGTAGCCTCCGTTGCGTCTGATATTACACTGCCAGAGTAAAGATGCGGCAATCCTTCAAAATGAATAAAGTCCTCGAGTTTAGAGGAGGATAGTATTAACTGTAAATCCTCCTTATGCGGATGAGTCATCAGCATTGCAGCAAGCATGGTGAACAGAAACACAGATTTACCAGATCCAGTGCTTCCACCCACAAGCATGTGCGGCATCTGTCCAAGATCCTCGATCAGATCCATACCATTTGGAGTCCTTCCGAGAGGGAAGAAGAGTTGTTCTGGCGATTTCACTTCTGGTAACGATGATATTACATCCTTAAAGAGTACTTTCTCTCGCTTAAGTCTCGGTACATCAAGAAGAAGTTCATCTGAATTTGGCACCTGTTGAATAATCACACCAGTACGCTTCATTTCCCTGCCGATATCCTCCAAATGACTCGACAATCCCTGAAGCGCCTGTCCTCTTCCAAGTCTGAATTTCAAACGTATAACACTCGGGCCAACAACCGTGTTTTTTGCTTCGCATTCTCTTAGCGATACATGGTAATCTCCACACGACCGCTTGAAGTCTTTTACCAGTTGTTCTATTTCTTCAAGACTAACGCCACTTGTTGACGTTTGATCTTGAATGTCTTGTTTATCCTTTTTATGATCTCCATAGCTTGCCGGTGACTCCGCAACCATTTGTCCACTTGCGGTCGATTGTATCTCCGGATATTGAACAATCTTGTTACCCTCAGGTTTGCCGACTTCGGAAGGCGTTTCAATATCAGAATCAACAATCGCATCGTTTTCCTGAGAAGATTCACCGTTCTCTTCGGATACATCAAAATCTGGAGTCCACATTTCTTTCACAAGAGATCCGTCGCCAAGCACATCCCTTTGGATTTCCTTTGCTGTCAGTTTCCAGTAATCAATCAGACAGTCATCGTGCTCAGGATGTCGGCAAATAATATGCTCTCCGCCGGAGGCTTCATTGAGCTTTATGTGCATCAGCAGGCCAGAAACATCTATAGTAATATTTTTACTCTGACTACTTGAGAATGCCTTTTTAAGAATGTCGTACCACCTTTTTTGCCAATCGGCATCATGCATGTTTCTAAAGCACTCAGATACAATCTGATATTTTAAGACCTCTCTTCGCGCAGAGGTAAACATATCCGCCGTGTTTTCATCCATCGTGAAAATTTCTCTAAGTATCTCAATAACAGTTGCAATTTGATCTGCAGCATGTCCTGAGATATTAAAGACCTTTGAATCAATTTCATCCTTTGTAAATGTAGCATCTGGCGAATCATCGCGAGTTTTTACCTCTATGGGTTGTATATGTAACGTATTAGTGTCCTTGTCATAATAAAGCCCAACAAGATCGGCGCGTTCATTACTGTCCTTACGATTCTGCAGCCACAGTCTTGCCTTGTCATCGTCTAAGGATGCAACAAGAGCATCCTCGTGCTTCCTCATAAACCAAGAAGCTGCAAAGAGTGTTCCAATTAATCCCTTCTTTTTGTTATCGATTGCTTGTGCGTCAGCACCGAATTTTGGAATGCTGATCAACCCGTTCGAAGCAATATGCCCAAATTGACGAAGAATTTCTATCAAGGTCTCTGCTTTCGGATACAGGTTGTATCCTCTAAGGAGCGTCAAATACTGATTAATAATTCTTGAATTATCTGAAGCCCATGCATTAACCATACGTTTGTCATATTGCATCTCCCCGATAGGAATAGCATTTCCCGGCTGGTAATTATTAGTGTCTCTATCTGCAACAACAAGCCATTGTGTTAGCCCTGCTTCAATAGTCGACACTACTGCTGTCATATCAGCACTTCCGTTGTAGGTGGTACGTGGATTCATATTATTACTAATGACATCCGCCGATCTCATCAGCTTATGGTAGTCACCAATCAACCCCGAATCCATCTCTGACGAAGGGAATATGCTACCTTTATGCTGAATCTCGTCAAAATCGTAATCATAGGTAATAACCAATGGATTAATATAAAGATTATGGCTATTTGGCCCGAATTCAATGGCATAAGAGGATTGATCGAAGTAAAATGCGACATGCACTGGTCTAAAATCCAATGCTGCCTTTACATCATTCGCTGAGCGAACGTTACGTACACTGATAGATATTCTGTCCTGCTTGATATACTCGCCGATTTCATAATCTTTACCTGCATAGTCCAGTTTGGAAAGCTCTGTATTTCCGTTTTGGTTTCTTGTCAGGTACATATCATATACAACGCGTCTACAGGAATTCTTATCCATAAAGCTTTTTACTTGACGAAGAATCCCAATAAGATCAGGTGCATCCACCGAGCAAATTCTTATCTCATTTCTTGTATAAGGTGCAAATCCAACCCATCGTGTGAGAATTTCTTCTACTGATTCGGTACCGTCATTTCCCAAGTATCGATTAGTCTTGTTTTCAAAGGTCGGCAACATCTCAATACTACCTGAACATGGTAGCACTCTATCCTCGGACGATTCTGTAACAACGCTATTTGCAATAATAAAACTGAGCACCTGCGGCAACCGAGAAAGAACGGAAGACAATGCTTCCTTATCCTCGTCGCTTAAAGAGGCCTTTTTATTTGGAAGTGTACGGAATACCTCATAAAAGCGCCAAAGATAAATCGGATGTAACGGAAGCAGAATTCCCTTCCACTCTTTGGGCGTTTTAACGTAAAGAACATCAAGCAATAGAATTGCTCGCGCGATGAAACTTGTCCCTCCAGCACTAATCTGCCTCATAGTAGGCTCATTCACACAGAAAGCATGGTACAGACCTTCCCACGCCTGAATATAGTCTATAAGAGTTTGCCGATTGTCCTCCGAAGCCCCAAAGAAAAGTACTGGATGATACATAATCATGTCAATAGAGGCGAAGAGTCTTTTTCGCTGTTCCTTAAGGTTCTCGATTATTGGAGAAAAGCGCTCCGCACTATCCAACCCCTTTGCATCAAATTGAGCATCAAATTGCACAATAAAGTCAAATAGAGCCTGACTTCCGTCAATACCTCCTGAAAAGGCTATAATAGACTGTGTGCTTTCTGGATCAAAGAATTTTGAGTCGGTGATGTCTGCAGAAATCGCATCTTTTAGAACGCTCTCGTCAGTCTCCATCAAACCGCCCCAAGAAGATAGGTTACAGAATTTTCCTACAAGTTTGCGAAGGTCATTCTGATGGGATTCGAGTACAATATTTCTGTCTCCAAAAATACCACCTACCGGAGGTATCTCATCATCATTTTCTTCTGTCTCAGGATCGTAATGCTTACTTAACTCCTTCAGCAATTCCTGAATATTCTCTAATTCCTCTTCTTCCCCAAATACAATCGCGTCAGAAATAAGATTATCTAACTCCTTTGGCCTAATAGGTGTATTTTCTACTGTCACCTCCGGAGTGTCCCCATTTTCTGTTGGTGGCGTCTTGTCCTTTTTCTTACTCTTTTTTTGGGATGCTGAGAACAACTCCTGAACTGTCTCTAAATCCAAGTCCCTTAAAGTTTCCTTTTTACCATACTTATACAGAGTCTGAAGACTATGATAAGCCTTCTGTAGTCTGTCCTTGTCACCGGCCTTTGTACGTGCAAGAGAGCGACTCAGTTTCTTTCTCGAGTCCTCACTCAACTGTCCAATTGCAAAAATAAGATCTCTGTTCTTTGCAAGACGATCTTTGGGATCGCTTTTTGTACCAAGAATACTTGAATCCAGAAGCAGATTGATTCTCCACATATTGTTTGGAATGGCTTCAGCTTGATTTTCAGACTCTGATACAGATGCCACAAATTCATAAAGCGCATCAAAGTTATAATAATCTGATGTGCTTCTTAAAGCCTCCCAAAAATTGTGTGTTGGGGTATTATTATCGCCCTTTAATTGCTGCTCCAATAAAAACCGAGAAACATCGCGGGTTGTGACCACATCAAATTCAGCTAAGGAGTGTAACTTGTCTGTATCGTTCTTTATAAAGACAAGGATGCGTCCAGCGCATTCCGGGTTGCTTCTCCACAATACAGCTTTTTCTATCGAATCTGTCAATTCAAGGTCATCCTGATGCGTCTCTGATGTCCTCTCATATCCAATTACAGCAACGTACAGGGGCTTATATAAATCAGCAATTTTACAAGCAATGGCATCCGGAGTAATACTATCAATTCCTTTTATGATTATGCCCGTCTTAACTTCCTTCAGTTGTTCCTGTAGAAGTTCTGTCACCAAAGACTGTTTATCCATCATTTCACAGCACCTCCCATTCTAATCTGCAGAATACCGTCCGCCATTACTTCTGCGAAGTCCATGGACTCTAATGTTGCAGCAAACGATGCAAAGTTTTCCTCTAATGCGTCTTCGTCTGCCTGCAGAATCATTCCTCCGGATTGAAGCATCTGCATTTCGAATTGGCTTCCACCTATAACAATGCCAAATCTATTCCACAGTCGTTGTCTTATTTCCATTCCACTGATTACTTCACCAGTATTTACGCAGCTTCGTAATAGCATCTCAAGAATATCCTGCGAAACAACAAAGCGTTTATTCGGATGGAGTTTGTCGGGTGGATATAGTAATCCAGATGAAGTACCCAAAGCCCTAATATAAGTCACCGGGTGCGAGGACGCTTCCAAGGCAAGCATGTCGTACATGGTTTCTCCAAACTCAAGAAATACGTCCTCTCCATTTGCTTTGCTTGCGCGCTCCTTTGCAAGTAGCCACAACGCATCCAATTCTTCCTTGCTTGCCTTAGACACTGACTTACCCTTTTCATAAACAGGCGTTTCTGAGGCAAGCAGATCATCCTTTGTATACCCCTGTTCATCAAGCCATTTTGCATACCCCCATGCATAGAAACGATTGATGGACTTATACATCTGTGTATAGGACATCTCAGACATTCTCGCAACACTACTAAAGCTCGGACTCTTCCCACTGAAATCCAATAGAATAGGCCTAATGCTTTCGCCGCAATAAAAGGCCTCAAGCATAGTCATGTAGCGAATAAGATTCACAATACAAAAGAAATTAAAAAGCCTTAACTGAGTTAGGGGATTGGGATGGTGGCGGAAATTATCCAAAAGGCAATCTCCCCCAGACTTTATTCCGTCTACGAACCAACGGGTGCTCTGATTCATGTTTTTAAATGCTGGTAGTTCCTCATGCTGGTTTTGATCAGTAAACACCTCCATATCCGCTTCGAGTACTGGTTCAAACAGAAGCGTGATCGGATCATTACCTACATCAAGTACTTTTTTGACATACTCAGCAAGTTCAGGGCAATAAGCTCTGACTATACTCCCAATAAACTCGCCAGCATCCTCATACATGGCTCTGCTTGTTAAAAAGTACTTCGAACCGGCAGAGTACGATATCATTCCATCCTTAAGACCCTTTACTACATAAACACCCTTGTCGACAGAAAGTAGTCTCTGCATTACATTCCGCATCGATTCCAGCGAGTTTTCAGAGATGTTATCCTCTATGCGTTCATCTTCGGATAGCAACTTATAAATTGTCTCCGGCTCATTCCCTGCAGGAATATTACCTTTCGCATCGGAAACCAATGCCATTCGTTTGATGTTTTTTGTTCGATTATATGATCCATAAATACAACGAAGCGAGCCACCCGCAATATGAACAGGCTTAATAGAACTACCGTTAGGGGTAAATCCAACATATATTTTGTCAACTGCTTTGCGTGCTTCACGAAGATAAATTTGTTCCATCGCGCTTACGCCTCCCTTGTTCTTTCGCTTTCAATAGATGAGTATTTATGGTCTTCTCTATCAACATCGATCATAATTGTACGCTTGTTCTGAACATCCATTAGACCAAGTTCAACAGAGTCCTCATCGTCGATATCCTTATACGATTGAAGTTGCTCAATAAATCGCCAAACCTTTTTTACCAAGTCAGACTCCATAAACAAGACAGGTACGCCTCTCTCTGCCTCATTCAGCAGCAGATACATATCAAAATCCACCTTCAAAAATATATTCGGAGAATCCTTCTTTTCCAGCCGAATATAGTTTGAAGTCATGTCTATACCAGACTGCATGCTACTCAGGAGAGTTGGCCTGCCCACATTAAATTCGTTTTTCTTAATAACTCCCGCAGATACCAAGACCTTTCTGGGCTCGTTATTATATCTGTGACCCGACCAAATCTGCAATTTGGTATTTGAGGCATTAACTGCACCAAAGAAGCCATTGAGCTTAGATATCAAGTCCTTAATTATTCTTCCATTATCCTGCTCTAAGAATTTTTGGAAACGTGCTGCATCATCATCAAGTATTTTAAGCAATTCATCGCCATACAGATTAAAGAAGAAAAACTGCCGTTTTCTTAATCTGAACATGTCGTCATTATCATATGCAATTGCTTCTGCCGGAACCTCGTAGCCCTCAATCCAAGAGTCAGAAGAGATATCATTTAAGAGAATCTTCTCATCCCATACCGGATGTGAAATATTAACCGGATCAATCGCATTATTGATAGCAGTAAATAGATTTCCCTTGCCGGAATAGATCAAGTTCACAAGATCATACTGGCTGTTCCCCGCTGTTTGATTCAATTGCTTGCAGCTTCTATTACCAAAAATCAGATATGCAATAAAGCTCTGAAGCTCGCGTAGTGTAGCATGGTATCCCTGCAGCGATACCCGTCGTAGTATAATACCCAGTCTCTCCTGAAACAGACTATTATTGAGCAATTCCCGGTTCTTCTTCACAACACAAGTATCAAACAGTGGGCATTCTTGGCATTCCTTGTAATGCTCATCTGCAGTCATCTTTAAGATAGCCTGATTCAGAATTTCGCTTGTCAAAGCCTCTCTTTTGCTAAGGTCAAATACCACAAGAGAATCCGTTTGTTGTTCTTCGTTATGAAAAACAACCGAATTGACCATTTGCAAATATGCATTTCTTATAGGCTCAAATTCAGGATACGATTTATACACAGCGTACAGAACAGCTGCGTTAATAGCTATTACGAAAGGAGCGCCTGTATCCTGCGCGGCCTTCCACGAAGCATAAATTTCATCATTTGAAAGCGTACTTGCATCTAATTCGACAATTGCTGGCTTTGGGAGCTTTTCCAGTTTTGATTTCAGCATTCTAATGATGTGCGTTTTCCCATCTCCGGGATTTCCGGTAAGCACAATATCCTTCCCACGTTTAGCTGCTTCAACGATTGCATCGTCGAGTTTCGTTTTTAAATGTATGTAGGACAGAAGTTCCTCATCAACGTGATCAGCATATGCACTTGTGCCACGATAGAAATCGCGAATGAATTGCAGTCCTACTTTTTTATCATCGTTTACAGGCATTTGTGATACCTCCTTCAGTTTCTGAAATTTCCATTCCTCATCATCATTTATCTGATTTCCAACAAGAAGGGTGTCCTTATTGAACTCACGTATACGCTGATAAATCGGATCATAATTCAAGCGACTTCCAAGCCATCTTGTTCTCCAATAATTAATGATTCTTTTTGTTCCCTCTTGGTACTGATTGATATCTGTATAGTATTTAGGAGCATCAGCTTTTCCAAGTAGATAATCTAATGTGTTTGAAGCAAGGCATGCTCCATAAACAATTCGTGACATTGCGTGCTTGGAAAAATCCTTTGAATCCTCATTAGTGGATTCCAGTAGTTCTCGGATAGACATAGTAAGAAGACGCATTTTGGGACTTGCACCTTCTCCAAACACATGATTGATTCTGTTATATCCATCACTCGTTGCTTCCGTCAGACTTAAGGTCGTCGCTTTGCTTATATGCATTGTACCGAAGCCAATTGTCATCCCGAGCTTTTTCCAAACAATATCAAAATCTGAGTTAAAAACACTTCCCGGAATCTTTAATCTGTTATATTGGCTGGAGCCAACATAATATAATGAGGTTGTTCCCACATAAACTAAGTCCGCTGGTCTAAAAACATTCTCTCCTTTAAGCCGACTGGCTATCATACTTGCTTTTTCAGAATAACGTTCCTTGTAATCATGTATAACCTGTGGAGATGTTGCAAGGAGCGCAACAAGTTTCCCGCCTAATACCTCATTGTATGGAGGTATCGCCCCACAGACATTCAATTCCATCAAACTCGAACCAATATGCTGCGTTTTTTGTGCAACCAGCGCACTTCTTATTGCCGAGTTACCACTCTCACTTCTACAAAACTCTGCCCATATTTCTTCAAACTTCTCAGATGTGTACACCTCAAGCAGCGCTTTTTTAGCCAAGAGTAGGCGTGCAAGCTGCTCGGCTCGTTTTCTCCTATACAAAGCCTCCTCTGTTTCCTTAGAGATGCTCCCAAGCTCGCTCTTTTCATCCTCATCAATGCCTTCCTCAAGCGCTTCCTTTAACAACTCCTGACGTCGTTGTTCAGCACTATTGGCAAAATCAAAGAGCTGCTGTATATCCTCATCACTCGGATTCTCAACGGTTGCCTTTGTACAAAGCTCGGAATAATCAATTCCGGATATTCCGACTTCAAGATATCGTAGAAGTTGTTCAAACTCTATTTTAGCTTCGTCTGAACTAAGTAAGGTAATCCTGTCTATAAATGCCTTTTGGTTCCATCCAATAAAATCATCTCTACAGGTGATCTGTACCGCGCAATTTTCGAGTGAAGCGATACCCATAACAGCGTGCATAGGATGCGCCGCATCACGGATCAAATACTGCATGGTTCGTCCCGGAGTTGTCTCTGCTGGCGTTGACCATGTTAGCCTGAAATAGCGCCATATTTCCGATGTTTTTATTCCGGTAAAAGGATCACGTTCATTTTCAACAACTAATTGTAAATAAGGGTCAATGGCTTCCGAAAGTTGAATTACCCCTGCGTGAGCTTTTTCTAAGCGTTGAGCTAATTCTTCTCCATCAGCTATTAATTCATCTATGCTATGTCCACTTGGATTCTTTCGTTCCATTCTTTGTATGAAATCTGTATATGACACTAATCGTTCGTGCCTACTTTCACTCATCCAGCTTCTCAGAAGTTTCTTAACCTCTGGTGAGGAAGCATCATGTAAATCTGCTCCATTCAAACTTGGCAGACTCATATACAGAACACCATCTCGGTAACAGGCCTTCCACGAGGCACGTGTCAAATCGCGAAATAGCATCCATACAGCTCTATATTTTTTTCTTTGCCCTAAATTATAGGTGCATACATCCTGCACCCAATTAATCTCGTCGCTAGATATTCTTTCAATATCCAACGGCGAGGTTTCTTCATTTATGCCGGACACGGCATTATAGAACCTAATTCTGAAGTCTCCCTCCAACTTAGGTCTAAATGGAATCTCTCGGTTTAACATGGTAGGATACCTCTCTCTCCATTATTATCAGGCAAGTCATTATCAAGCATCCCACCTGCTACTGTATAACTGAATGCACTCATTTGCCGTAAATAATCTATACCTGATTGGATTTAACTGTTATGGATTGCACTTCCCACAAGATTTATAGTGCTTCTCTAGGAGTTCTTCACGTGTACCTTCAAAATCCACTCTGTAGTTATCCTTTATCGTAGAAGCAGAACTGCAGTATGGGTAATGGAATCTCATCGTATTCGTATTCAGGACATACGACATGACCTGCTCTTCGTCTTCCGTTTCGGATGTCTGCTTGTTATATGATTCAAACTCGTCCATTTCATCTATGGCGGAGGTTCTGTCCATAAATTCTTCCTGTACATCACCTATGACATCTTCCTGCATCTCAATTATGTCTTCGTCTTCCTGTACCTCCACTATGGCAGTCTCCACCGCTCTGTTCCCGGCCTGATCGACTACAGTATAGATTACTTCATAGCTTCCGGGATTCTGATAATCCACATCGGAGGAATCTACAATAACCTTGTCAGTCAGATTCCCGTCATTTTCATCCTCGGCCCAGACTCCTTCCATATAGTCGGGAATATCCTCGCCTACCGTATATTCTATATATGTATTATCCAGATTGATCTCCGGTGCCGTGGTATCCATGATCACCACTCTGAGCTGCTCTTTGACTTCATGATGATCCGGATCCTCTACCGAATAGGTGACCATATAGGTGCCGGGCTTTCCGAAGACCACCTGAGAGTAGTCGATTATTATACTTTCATTCAGGTCGCCGTATACTTCACTCTTAGCCTCGGCATAGTCTTCAAATGCGACCTCTTCCACATATTCATCGATCTGTATCTCTTCCTCAGAAAGAATGAGCTCCGGAAGGGTATCGTTTTTAACGATTACCGAGAGAGTATTTTTCACTGTGTTTCCCGATGCATCGGAGGAAAGAAGCCCGATGGAGAAAGTTCCGGACATATCAAAGGAAACCACTTCCCCATTCTTCGAGATCTTCCCGCCGTCAGTGACGGCAATGATCTTTAGACTCGGGGCAGGGTCTATTTCATCTTTGGCCGAAGCGAGATCACTTACGGAGATTTCCTCCTTGACGGAGAATGTTTTTGCCTCCCGCAGAACGATTTCCGGAACCACATTGTCCTTGATGGATATGGGAATTTCCAGGCTGGTCCTGTTCCCCGATGAATCTGTTCCCGTGACCGTGACCGTATATTCACCGGGCCTTCGGAACACAATGATCCTCCCGCCGGAGCGGATCTCAGCTTCATTGGAACTGCTGCCTTCAAAGACCAGATCCGGATCCTGGTCTTTATTGTCTTTAATAGAAGCAACCGTCTCCACAGATATATCTGCCCCATAGCCTGCTTCTGTGCTGATGGCCGTCAGGACCGGAGCTTCCTTATCTGCGGTCAGATGCTGATATCCGAAAAAGCCTAAAGTCCCCCACAGGCCCAGCTGCAGGACAAAAAGCAGCGCCTTCAGAGTAGCGGGGATCTTTTCCGTCCGCGCAGTAGTGACCAGCAGCATGATGGGGAAAAAGCAGATCCAGAGAACGGCCTTTTCCACATAGAAATTGCCCTGTTCTTCCTCTTCCATCTCCAGATCATCTTCCATTTTCAGATCTTCTTCCATTTCAGGTTCCATTCCCTGATTCATCTGTTTTTCGTCCATAATATCCCCCTCGTATCCTTCCATTTTCAGCTGCCGGATCCCATGTATCCTTTCCCCCTGCTGCTGCCGTCAGAATAGTCAATATCAATGCCGGGTTGTACGTTATAACAGTAAACGCAGAACTGCAAATCCTGATCTTCTACGGATCTTGCCTCCATCAGTACGCCCCTGGCGGCAAGATCCTCTCCTTCAAATACAGGAGTCACCCTGTACAGGAACTGGTGGCCTGTTGTCTCTATATAGCCGGCTGTTCTGCTCTCAAAGGGCTCCATGCCTGCCATATTCATGTATCTGGTGCCGGTAATGAGATTCAGCGTATTGGCATTCTGTCCCGAAAGCTGATAGCCGATCAGATGGCACCGGTTATAGAGGTA
>ODAI012940177.1_pt1 | contig 14893 bp, 14 predicted proteins | sample 1539321 | NCBI WGS metagenome assembly ODAI01 (sample SAMN02144231, study PRJEB22623) | gut metagenome | biome: sheep rumen | host: Ovis aries | place: New Zealand
AAAGGTTACCCTTTCAGGTAAAACATTTTTAAATTGACTAAGTTTTTATTGTTTTTTAAGCTACCTTGCAAAGACCAATTGTCATGGGCAGCATATTTTCATAATCAGTACGCCCCTTTGCGATTTCAGAAAAGAGGCTTTTAAAATATTTCAATACAGACAATCCCATCATCTGACAGGTGGCAATGAAGGTATGGTAAAGGGCTGACATCTCTGCCTTGGCATGGTTGCCAAAGAATAGAGAGTTTTTCCGTTCAACTGTCAACGGTCGTATGTTACGCTCAGCGATATTATTGTCAATGCTATACCTTCCATCCTCTCTATATATAAGTGAAGAGTTGCTTCCAGAATTTATTCAGATATCGCAGGGCTTTCTGCATCATGTCACCCAAATGGGCATTCTCATCTAGCAAAAGTTCGTTGAGTCTTGTACTCATCGCTATCATGATGTCTGTTGTCCTGTCGTCGTTCCGCCGTCGTTTTATTTCCTCTGGCGGCAAATCCTGCAACTTGTACTCTTCCTCATGAGCGGTCTTTAGTTCGTCTATCTTCTTTGAGTCAGACTCATACATCGACTTAAGCATATCGAGAGTATCCTGCAGATTCTTGATGAAGGCATCTTTTTCAGCTATTGTCCGGTCGCGTTCCTCCTTCTGCTGAATCAGGAATTCTATATATCTGTTTTTCTCTGAATCCTCCATTGTCAGGTATGACTTTTAAGGCTACGAATTTCAGAAGGCTCTCGTAGCTTAAGTTCTTCCGTTTGACAAACACCCCATTACTCATGCTGATAGTTACAGCTATACGGACCGATACTTGGGAGGAGTTTTGATCCTCTGCAGTATCTTTCTTGACTTCCGAGGCTGGAGCACCATCCACTTGGATTGGGTGTATTCGCTTGTGCGTATCCCTGTACCATTTATTAAACTCGTTTACCGGTACGCCTTGTTTAAGGCAAAATTCCTCAATGGAGAGGTTGTAAGGCAGACCCTCACTCTGGTATAAAAACCAGCATTTTTCAAAGTCTTTGCTACTAAACATAATCTAATATTTAAAATCTCAGTGCAAAGGTATATCATCTTAGCTTTTCTTGCAATACGTCAAAATTGGCTGCTTACAGTGTGTGAAGTGGATACTATAGAAGTATGATGCGCTATTGAGACGTTATTTCCAATCTCTATTCCACCTCCTGCTATGAAAAAGCAATTGGGGTTGATTGAAACATTATCTCCTATTTCCAATCCCTTGGTGTCATCAATAATAACACCCGTATCTATCTTCACGTTTATACCGACATTCTTTGCTATCTTGCGTAAGAAGATAAATCTTAAAAAATACCCCCCCCGCCATGGATTCTGCCAAGTCTGTGATATACCCATTTTCTCACTTTTTCTGGTATAATCCCAACAAATGAGTCTGCCGCATCTATGAGTTTCCCATAACGCTTAAACACTTCTCTTCCTGTCATTCTTTTGTTCTCCTAATTTTTTTGTTATAACAATTAATCGCAACTCTTTTGCCTTCGCAAATATTTTTTCATTTTCCTATTTAGTATCTTTACTCTTTTAAAGAAGTCAAACTTGTACTGGCAAAAGTCGATGACTTCAATATTGCTACACGAAGAGAAAGTATGGATTCTCTTCTCTCCTTCAAATCCGTCCACCTTAACTTGCTTCGCATCAAGTTCGTCAATAACCTTTTCATCAAAACCATACAAGCCTCTATGCAGTTCATACCAAAATATGCTTTCACCATAAAGTCGTTTTGAGTTCTGGGCTGGCCTTACCATTTTGCCATTGGTCTTTAATATCGGCCCTGCTGGTCTCGCTATGTTTTTACTATAAGATAGAGTAGTTACCTCCTCACATCGATTTTCATCTATATTGAGTCTAAGCACACGTCCCCTATACACTCCACCTGTCTCATCCCATACATACACATACAGTGTACCTTCATATTCAAAAACAGTGGGATCAGCAAAGCTCACCTTATCTATGATATTGCATCTTTTTTCCCACTTATACGGAAAATCATTGGACATATATAATTCTAGCTTACCGCATTCTGCCGACTCTGGTATCATATAAAATTTCTCGTTGTTCTTGAACACTCCAGGATAGGACATATGGTAATTATTAGATATAATCACTGTCGGCTTCATCCATTTTCCGTTATTCCATTCAAGTACGGCAAGTTCTCCTTTTTGCTCACCTTTGTTAAAGGCCTCACAAAACAGAAATACTCTTCCTGCGTCCTCAAACAACAAGGGGTCTGCATACCAATAGTTTTCGTCATTTGGTATCGGTATAAACGGTTTGTTATAGTCAAACGGCCAATGGCTTTCGTTCACCCTAAAAGCCATCTGCCATGACCCTGCAATAAAAAACTTACGATATAAACTCATTGCTTAATCCTATTAAATATTAAATCTGCTGCTTTGGCGGATGCTTTGCCATAAACGGTTACATATTTTTCTTGGAAAGCAATCGTCTTGTCCACTATATTTTTATAATCTCCAGTTTCAATAATCGAAATCAGTTCATCTTCGGTTATCTCGCCACCTGCTACTTCTTCGAGAAGATTTACTTGGAGGTCTCTGCATTGTGCAAAACGTTCGTAATCGTATGCCCAACAAATCATGGGACGATGGAGGATGCTGTAATCAAAGAACATCGAAGAATAGTCAGATACCAATATGTCTGCTGCAATCAGTAGTTCGTCCAGATCTTCGTAAGCCGTTGTGTTAATGAAAAAACTATCACTTTTGATTTTGTTCTCTAGTACAACTGTCGGATGTGCACGATAGAGTAACACAAACTTGTCAGATAAATGCTCTCGCCATTTCTCTATGTTAATAATGATGGCTTCCACTCCATTGTTCCAGTCTCTATAGGTAGGAGCATACAATATGATTTTCTTTTCATTACCTATTGCATAATGAGTGCGTACCTTTGCAGATATTTCACTGTTATTATCACAGAATTTATCATTACGTGGATAACCTATCATGACAACCTTCTCTGGCGGTAGATCAAACTCTTCTTGCTGTATCTTCTTATCATACTCACTCTGAGCCAAAATAACATCATAGAGGCAATGATACAGACGTTTAAATGCTACACCAGTTTCTTTTATCCTCTTCAAAGGTATTCCGTGGGAGGTGCAGAGGTAGAAAGTTTTCTTTCCTCTAAATCTCAGCGCCCGTTCTATAATAACATTTGTCACCCATACCCTTGCTTTCAGTGCGGTTATATAGTACTTGGGTGTGTCTATCTTGATGACTTCAGCCCCAGGTATAGCGTACCTCTCGGGATCAACAAAAGCCCACACAAACTTATAACCTTTGTATCGATTATCGTTGAGCATATATTCAAAGATACTTTTAGGGCTGTCTGAATAATGCTTTCCACCATAACTGACGAATAAAATCATCTTCTCATTGGTTCGCACAAAGGGTCTCATAATATTAATCAATAAAGACATTGTATAGAAATACAATGTATATACTACCCTATGCTTCTTAACAAATTCTTTTATGTTCATTTGCGTTGAATATTTTCTATTTTGTAAAACTCATCATAGAAATTCTTCCTTAAAGAATATGTATAGTCACTTGCATATTTTTTTGCTCTGTAGAAATTTTCGTATGCACACGCCTGGGCATATCCCTTTCTAGATATTATGTTTTCGACAGCAAAAACTATTTCATCAACATTTCTTGCATGTGCAAGACAATCGGAACCGATTTGTTCTTTTAAAGCAGTCTCTATTGAACCCACTACCGGACAAGCTCGGCTCATGCCTTCTATTACGGCCCGACCAAGAGATTCTGCTAATGTCGGCATAACAAGGACATCTATTTCGTCTATCCATGACAACACTTCTTCGTGCTGAAGTCTACCTCCAAATTCAATACTATCCTTTATATCAAGTGTTTCTGCTAAAACCTCCAACTTTATGTTTTTTGTTCCTCCTCCCAAGAACCTAACTTTAACATCATAGCCTTTCTTCTTTAGCTGATAGGCGGCTTTTATAAGAATATCATGACCGCGATAAGTGGCATTTGTTGAACCTATAAGTCCTAACACATATGGTCCTTCGTGTGTCTCAATCTTCTTTAATCGCTTATTCAAAACGTCCTCTCCAGGACAGTCAAGAATTGCATCCGAACAGCCTATCTGCCTGGCTTTTGAAGGGTATTTCTGCTGTAGATAGAATTTTGAAACATATATTATATGTTTTGCCATCCTATGTTCCAGCTTTACTATCAAATCCACTGGTAATGCAGCCAGTTTATAAAGAAATCCTTCGTGATAGCGGAGTGAGGCATAGCAATCTGCTGCAGACTCCATCATAAAAGGCTTCCTGAAAATCTTAGCGAAAACGCAGGCAATAATGGAGTTTGTCAAAGACATCTTTACGCAAACGCAATCTGCCTTTTTCACCTGTTCCTTGATAATACGAACCTTCTTCCAAAAAGAGGATTTGTGGGTATTGAGTATTATCTCAACATTGTTGTACTCTTCAAAGACTTCAAGATGGGTCAAATCATAATTTCCCTTATCAATAAGCCAACCCATAAGTTTAAAAGGCCCCATGGTTTGCGCGGCTAATTGATAATATCTATTGCTAGAGGATCCTACGATATACAGCTTTGACCCTTCTTTAATGAATTTGTCACCTCGTACTAATAGCATGCTATTATCATATTATGGTTTTCAAGAACAGTTCAGCACACCAGAGTTGCCATTTCTGATTTCCGGTGAGTTCCCCCATAGGTATGTCTTCTCGAAATTGCCCCCCCCTCCTTGGACCATTCCAGTCTTTAAAGATAGAGTCAACCGGTCTTGGCATAGGAATCTTAAACGGTATCTCCAACTCAGGATACTTGATAGCATAAAGTCCACGTACCAAATATTTTGGTTCACCATTACGCACACGTTCCATATCCAGAGGCTCTGCCATCACCAACTTTGCATACGGGTCATAGTAAGGCAACCATGCTGCACCAAAGGCATTCATATAAGAGCTACTACTCTCAATAGAGAACACCTCATCCATGAACTTCATGTAATCAATTGTGTCTGCACCGGTACGGTATTTCTCGAAGAGTTCAGACTGGTCAACAGGATTCTTCAGCACCAACTTTGGATCCAGGAAGGTGTAACGCTTAGCAAAGGTATCAAAAGTCCACTTGGGTGAAATAAGTTTGTCCATACCACCAAAGATAAGATCAGCACTCTCACCAACTATCATCAGTTGAACGCCATCTTTCTTGGCAAGTTCTGCCGCCTTGTATATCTGCGGCTCAATAGAGTGAACTGGAGCAAACTTATAGCGCATCACAATGGGAGTATATTTCTCATAATCCTCCATTGTGATATCAATCAGATGGTGTACCAATTGAAGCTTTTTGCAATAAGTCTTTGCACGTTCAACATCTGCATCAAACACGCCTGAGGTTGAATTGAAAGTATAGGCATGGCTACCAGGCTTCAGATAAGCGGCAAGGTTTGCGCTATCCATACCACCAGAGAGCAAGATTCCGATGTTATCATACTTGGCGTACAGTTCATCAAACTGCTTCTGTATTTCACGGTCAATATCCTCGGAAGTCTTGACGGGAATACGATCCTTGTCCTCAACGGGACGGAAGTTCTTGTGCTGGAAACCTTCAGCAAAGTCAACACCATCCTTCCAGATATAACGGAAGGCAATATAAGAACTGAGGCAAAAATCTTTGTCAACCATATCTATTTGATTTATATCTATTTTTATTTATCATATTTATTCAAGAATCGCTCAAGGCAATAAAGCAACCACTTTTGATTACCTGAATACTTGGTAATATCAATATCTTCTCTGAATTCATTACGCTTAGGACCCTCCCAAGTAGCGAAGTAAGTATCAACAGGGCGCGGCATGGGCTGTTTGATAGGCACCGCCGTCTCTGGATATTTCATTCTAAACAAATCTCGAATAAGATATTTGGTATCTCCATTTCTGATTCTTCCCAAATCAAGAGGCTTTGCCATCTTTAGCAATTCGTATGGATCAATGAAATCTATCTCCGCAGTTTCAAACGCATTCTCATATGAGGCATAGCTTTCATCTGTCACGACCTCATCATAAAACCGCAGATAGTCAATACTGCTCTTGCCCAAACGATAACGTTCAAAAAGATAGTTCATATCGAAGGGATCTTTCAACACTTCCGCAGGGTCAACATAGATGGAGCGCTTCACATACTGGTCATAACTCCAATTCTTGGAAAGCAGTCCGTCCATTCCACCAAACACATAATCTGCCGCATCACCGATTACTAGCATGGTAATACCATCGTTCTTCGCCTGCATAGCAGCAGCGTAGAGTTGTGGCTCAATAGAATGAACAGGAGCCCCTTTATGCTCCATCACCTTGTCCACGTTCAGATCTACCGTATTCCAGTCAATATCCACATAGTGCAGATTCAGATGGTAATACTTGGCATAATACTCAGCACGTTCCAGCTCATCACTTTGATACTTACCGCCAAGGAAGCGGAACGTATAGGCATCTGCACCTTCTGGCATGTAAGAAGCCAAAATGGAACTATCCATACCGCCAGAAAGAAGCATTCCCAGATTCTCATGACTAATGCGTCTGAACACATTACGCATGGCTATGTCTATGTCGTGAGCGTCCGACACAAATACCTTACGGTCAAGAGGCTGCTGCTTGTAAACCTGATGGTGTAAACCATCAAAAAACTGTTTCTCGTCATCCTCTACATAACGTAAAGAGAGGAACGAACTCATGCAATAACTCTTATCAACCATTGTCTTCCGTGTTAAGATGGTTTTCACTACTCTGTCCAACTTCCTTTCCGTCAGCCCATCCACGCGTATGCTTCAGAGCCTCCGTTATCTTTGTGGAAGAAATACCCTTAGTGTAGGGGAAATAGATAATTTTAATTCCTTCTTTAGCGAAGTCCTCCTCATACTTCTTCCATTTCTCCGTTCCATACCAGTCATCACCGACAAAAAGAACTGTAGCACCCAGTTTCTTGCACGCAGCCAATTTATCCATATCGTATTGTGGTACTACTGCATCAACATACTTGATGCTCCGCACAATTTCAGCACGGTCTGAATACGGAATCATCGCGTGTTTACCTTTGTAGAGAACAAGTTCATCAACTGTGACTCCTACGACAAGTTTATCACAGAGTCCTTTCGCATTTTTGAGCAGTGTCAAATGACCTATATGAAAAAGGTCATACACTCCTGTTGTATAGCCTATTATCATATTTTTATTCTTCTGATGTCTCTAAGGATTCTTCAGGAAAAACAGCCTCGTGTTTTTTGTTGCCTTCAAACCAGTTACATGAGTATATGGCTATGCACTCTCCGAACTTTTGCGTATACGCCTCATAAGCCGTACTTTCAGCATAGACAGTACTATTCTTCTCAAATACGCCAACAACAGTCATTTCCGGGCTTCCAGATTTGAGAACGACCAAATCTCCTTTTTTAAATTTACTCATAACTATAATCTTTAGTGAATTTATACTAATATTAAATGGAACACGTTCCCCGAGAAGTGACAGGGGACAGATTCGTGTCATATTTTTGCGAACTTAATTATTCCCCTACTTATTCCCGTCAGACGCTCCGCTTGCGCGATACTTATGGTTCAAGATTCACGGTTAATGGTGATTGGTTACTGTTCACATAAGCATATGCCAATCAGAATGCGCGTAAGTTCTGTTGGCGCGTTGCCGTTTGTTTTATGGATTATTCAACAAGTATTGCCTCATCAATTCTATAGAACATTTCAACTCTTCAGGAGAATATCTTGCATTGTGAGGATTCTCTGGGTGATGTATTTGATGGCGAATAATCTCTGTCTTACATATTTGTTCTGATACTACTGCTCCATGCCTATTTATCTTGTTATAGTTAAGTTTTGGCTGGCTGTCAAGAAAAACCTGCAAATCGCCACGTGAGTGAAGATGACCATACAATTCATCATGATATTCCTCTGATGCATCTCCAAATGCAAGGTAACTAACCTCATTAAGCGACACATACGGCATACTAGCAGTATCAACAGGGGCAATGGTTTTGGTCCCTCCATTATCTGACACCATCCTTAATTGAGCATAATTAAGTTGTTTGACCAAATACGGACTATGTGTAGTGATGATAATTTGTATATGGTCACGAGCAGACAGCGATTTAAGTGCATCCATCATCATACGAATATGTTCGTTATGTTGTGATGTTTCTGGTTCCTCGATAGCATAAACCACATCCTTTCCTTCAGCCACTTTTTTCTCTGCCTCATAGCGGAAGAAATTAAGCAGAATAAGGCGGCGAACACCACTTCCGTGTTTATTGACCTGTATTCCATCATCACCAGCTATAGATACTTTCTTAAAGATATCTGTCCAACTTAAATCCTCCTCCTTGCCTATTGATGGGCTGAGTTGGTTAGCCACTTCCGGGTTCATCTCGTTCAATTTATCCAATGTTCCCGTGGCAACTGTTTGAAGTTCCGTGATTACTCGCTCTGCTATCTGATGACACAGATTCTTAATTATGTCATCATTGAACATTCGTTGAACTGCGAACTTCAACGGATCTTGAACAATTTTGTCTCCTTCATTATTTGTTCTGTCAGACACAAAAAGGGAAAAAACCGGAAGATATTCATTCAATTTGCTCCATATATCCTTTACGTTCTCCTTGGTGGATTCAATATCGACCTCTTGCAAGAGAAGATCACCTTGTACGGAATAATAATTGCGAATTGCCTTTCGCATCTCTGCGTTTTTGGTTTTATCACAATCAAGACCTAAGTCTTCAACCTTCTTCTTCAAATCCTTTTGTTTGAGTGTAATCAAATCCACGCAATCAGCTTGTGTAGGATGATTTGCAATTATATATATTTTCTCCTTACCAGCATTTGGATAGACTTTTTTCACTTTTAGACGTCCATCTACTGTAAGTAAATACTCGTCAGCCAAAGAGGTTTGGTTAGTAGCATCAATAACTACAGTTGCAGGAAAACCTGTAAACTCTGCCGTTATCTCTATATCTGTTTCACCAGCAGCCAATGCTTCAACATTGATATCAGCTTTTTCCAACTTATGTACGGCATTCGAGCCATTACAGAATATATCGAACGCCTCCAAAATAGAAGACTTGCCAATATCATTTTTCCCCACAATGGCAGTTAGGTCATCAAACAAGACTGTAGTCTCATTCCTATAACCCCTAAAGTTCTTCAATGTCAGTGAATATAGTTTCATTGTAATCTGTTGCTCTTATTGTTCCGTTTTTTGAATAAAAAATGCCTTTGCTTTTTCTTCGAAATCATTAGAGTTTATCCACGCTCGCATCTTTGAACGGGCACGTTTGTATACTGTTTTTTTTTTTCCGTCTGGTTCCAGCACGGTTGTCTTCTGGTAAACTTTGTCTGAATTCTTTTCTAAGAATAAAGGCCAATTATTAGCTATTTCGCTTGCATGTAGTTCAATAGCTTCGTCAAAATCCGCGATTCGACCTGGATTATACAACAAAACCATTGCTTTTACTTTACCCAACATATCCAAATCCGAGATGTTGGTCTTGGAAAGCGTTTGTATTCTCTTATAGCTCCTACAACCAAAAAGAGTTGCCAGAATCATATCATTGTTCTCTATAGCTTCATTCGTCCATCTGTGAGACACAAACAATTTCTTTGCCTTAGAGCTGGATATCTTATTCAGTAGGATATAGTATATCTTTATGAAAAGGCTACGGTCAATGATGTCGTTCTCACTAATATAGCCCTTTGTAATTCCGTCAGAATACTCCCCTCTCTTACGCTCATATAGTACGCCAAATACATTGAAAAGCCTTTTCTGCAAATAGATTTGCTCTTCCATATTAGACAATCTGTCGGATGGACCTACGGGCGTCTGGTGATTCGTGGCATTCGAAATATTTTCAATCAAATTCTCTTTTCCTGCGGCTTCCGAAGGTACTGTAATAACCTTTAAAAGAACCTCTTTCTTATCGAAAATCGACTTATCATCATTCTCTTCATAAAGTCTACTTAATGTGTATGAAGTCTGACCTCCATTGATTATCTGAGGGTTCTTTACTATCAGTTTGGCTACACCTTTATTCGCTACCTGTTCGTTTATAAAGGTCTCTTCGGATAGAATAGTAATACCATTGTTAAACAAAGCAAACTCATTAGTGCTCTGTTTAATAATAGATTCTGCAATCTGTCGGTTAACATCCTGTGATTTAAATCCGAGGTAGCTACGCGGATTATATTTCAAGATAGAGTTCTTGTATTTCGCCATGAACTTGCCAACCTCTACAGTCGGGACAAAAAGAACCGTTATATCACAATCACCTATTGAAGTCGCTACTGTATAACTGATTTTGTTTGCCAGTTTATTGCTCAAATCTATCTGAATTGTCAAATCTGACTTGCTAAAATAAGTACCAGATATGATGGGAAAAACAAAATCTGAATAACACTTTTGGTAATCTATGACTTCTGCCTTATATCCGCCAGTAAGTTTTTTTAATTCAGAATCTGATACGTCTTTAAGATTTGCGAAAATTACCACCTTATAAGTGTATCGAGGAACATCATCTATTTCACTAATATCTCGCTGAAGCTGATATATCTTCCCACGATAATCTATTCCTTTCTCGTCTTGTTTTTCTCCATCCAGAATACGCTGAATATCCATCGCCAGCATTTCCTTCATGGTAATCTCCTTGTCATGGAAGTTATTCTCATTGGCACGGAACTTTGATTGAAAAAGATAGATTAGCTTATGTTCGCGGTCAATATAATATCCGTCAATACCTCCGTCATTCCCACCATCTGTCACAAAGTATTCTCTTTCCTCAAAATCAAGCAAGTCAAAACGTACTTTTAGGAAAAGGTGTATGAAAGCTCTGGACAGAGCATTGTTAAATTGTTCCACCTTGCTTGGGTCCTTTTCGTACAACTTTGAATACCTAGCAGGAGCCTCGCCAATAATACCGGCAAGTATATTTCTGAGTATTTCGTATCGTGTCATATCTCAATCTGTTAAATGTTTGCCCCAAAATAACCTAATCCACCATTCCTATGATAAACCACACGTCCATGTTGGAAGTTACTGAAAGAATCCTCTATCTGATTAATACAACCTTGTAAGTCGTTGTAGATGTCTATTGATGAGAATCGCAACACTTGGAAACCGTGATTTGTCAGCAGGTTGTCGCGCTGTCTGTCTTTTTGATAAGCGGTAGCATTTGCGTGATATTCCAATCCGTCACATTCAATAGCGATAGCACCACCATGAGGAGCTTTAACCAAAAAGTCAACTTTAAATCTCCTGTCGGGAGACAATGCCTGAAACTGCGGTATGTTCAATAAACCAGATTGATAAAGGGCATCACCTAACATAGCTTCAATAGGTGTCTTTGCTTGTATATCAATCCAAGACAAATTATCAAGGTCTCGCTTTAGGAGCTTTTGTAAGTTTGACTTATTATATGCCAGAACTCGTTGATTTTGGCAGTAAACATACATACTATCAACAAGATCAATAAGGCAATCTACAGCGTCATCCATCTGGGGGCAAGTTGTATTATTATCACATACCATCCATTTGGCTTGGCAAAAATGAGTAAAGACGTAAGCCAATTCCTCTGTGACTGCATAGAACGAGACAAATCCGTCATCTGTGACATCATCCCTGTAGTTCTGCCTAATCCTAGCAATCACTTCCTCTGCCAATCGTTCTGAGTTCATATTCATAAAGCAGAAACGACTTATCCAACTCTTGATAATATGTTTTACCGCGTTTATTGATATATTTAATTCTGTTGCTTTTTTGAACATATAGTCGTGAAACATGATCTCACGACAAATCTTGTATCCTTCAGGGGTTTGATCTTCGCTTGGAACGCCATGCTCTTTGATATATTTTTTCAAACTACCAGCGTCTTCTTTCCATTCCCTCCAACTTAAATAAAATGCCGGCATACCACCTCCAGAAAACATACGAGCTTCTTCCTCTGTCATCTGTCGTTGAGCTGGATTTGTGCAAGACCACACCTGTAACAACTTTAATAAGCTACTATTCCATGGGCCTTGAGGCAGGCTGTTCCCGTTATCATACAGAGTCATAATTGCCTCTTCTCCACGACGTGAAACCTTATATTTAGCGCCATATTGAACAGACTGAGAATCCAGAATCTTTATCCCTATATTCTCGCAGAAAAGGAGAAATGTATCGCTCAGTTTCATTGTTGACTACCAGATAATCCTAAATCAACACAAATAACACCAAATCCCATTGTTTTGCCGTCATCATCCCTGCCATCTAAAACGGGTATATCATTATTAGCGCTTTGACTCAAAAGGAAATGAAAGGCACTATCACCAGACCAGCGAGGCTCACTATTAAAATCTGCTTTACGACGATTGAAAACAGCACTACTACTTATATTCAGTAAATCCCATATAACATTGGACCAGTTATCAAATGTGTTCTTTTTGATGGTTCTACCTCTATCAAAGGCTATAACTGATGCCAAAGCACAAGGCAAACAAGTAGTTCCTTCCAATGGGATATCTACTGTTGCCATAAACATCTCAGAAGGATGATTTTTATCTATCAAGAGATACTGTGCGCCTTGAGTAATTGTCTTTGGACAAACACTTCTTCTTAAGCCATTGAGGTGCCCTGCTTTGACATATTCGAATGCAGGCCACTTTGTATACAATATAAATTGATGATCATTAGGAATTGTTGTCCGTAATATATTTGTTGTACACTTAGCTTGTAAAAGAAGCGCGTTATAAACCTTCCCCATAGATTTCTGTTCGCAGCATACTATCAGCAAATCACCAAGTTCTGGGTTTTTCATCCCCCTATATGGAGGCTGAATAAACCTAGCCAAAGGCTTCTGATGAATAAAAGCACCACCTACTTCTATTTTGCGACTTGGAAGTAATGATATAAGAGACTTCTTTATCTCTCCTGGGAGTGTAATCACTAGTTTGGCAACATAGTCAGGTTCCTGATAGGTACTTGGCCATGTAATGCCGTGAATTGACTTTGCTATATCCACAGCCAACAATTCTCTTTCTCTTATATTCATCTGAATCGTTATTCTATATCAACCGTAAAATAATGCGAGAATGCTGCGATTTTATTAAGTTGCGATAGGAAAGCTATTGCGGCTCTGCCGCTTAAATTATCCACAGTCGGATGCCCGTGCAGCGGGCATTGGGCTGTACCGCTTTCATTAGCGAAAGGCTCTAATGGCGTAAGCCATTTGTACCTGAAGCGGCTATACTAAGTTGGGAATACCGTTCAGCTCGTTCTGAATGTACTGGAGGCTGGCAATCTTTTCCTTCGTTTCCTCCAGATTCAGGATTCTCGTATTGTTGGAGTTGAACTCCTTGAAGATCAGGGGGACGGTTCTACTGACCCACTTTCATTTTGCCATTTATTCTTTGTATGACTCCGTAACTGATACCTGTCAGCCTTGATAGTTAACTATGTTGACTTTCCTCATGCTCGGCAAAGTGAGCAAGTTCACTCTGCTCTCGCTCAATCGGAAAGTTGCCGCAATGGTGCGCCATACTGAATAGCTTCTATTAGTATCTCGTTACAATCAGCCTTTTCTTTCTTTTGCAGGTCTGTAGGATGCTCTAACTGCCAATGACCTCGCAGAAGATGTCAGGGGACAGGTCAGTGGCATCAAGTTCATAACTTCTGTATGAGTCCTCTTCCGACTCCCGTGAGCCGTTCCAATTGTCGGTGGGAGGCTCCGCTGTCCTTGAGATGTCTGAGGATTTTTCGTTTTGTCTCATCCGCCAACTGCTGAAAGGCTGCACTACTTGTTGCGCCTGTCTGCTCTTTTATCAGGTGCCATACTTGATCATCAGATGGCCTGCTATATACTTTCTTTTCTATCTCTAGACACTGAACATCGTCATCCAGCAGATCATTCACCCATTCTTCCAAGTCCTGGAAAGGTATTCTGTTCAGCACTGTCCGTGTGTCGCATATCTGAAATACGGGTTGACTTTGTCGACTTCCCTCGCGACTCGGCATAGCTCAAATTCATTTGGTTCTGCTCTCACTGCTCGTTCAGTTCTACTGTCCCATCAAACTCACCCCAGGAACTATATTCGTAGTCCTTTACTCTATGCACATCATCACGTGAAATATCCCTGTTCCTGATTCCTTACGAGCTTGTCTTGGCATGTCTGTCTCAAATTCTCATAAGATTTTCACCTGATGTCACTGACCTGTCCCCAGTGACAAAGGCTGTGCAGAAGACCTCTCCACCCTATCGGAGCCACAGGTTGCGCGTAAGACCTAATGGCTCTAAGTTGCAAACTATTTTTTTATCAAACTATTCTATTCCTATGTAAAATATCTATTAGTAATGACTTTAAAGCATTGTATCCATCTTCTTTTTTCCACTGTTCAAAGTCTGCACCTTGCGTCAAAGCCAACACCTTATCCAAGTCTTTTCCTTTATATCCGTTAGGAAAATATGCTTCTATTTCTCCTCTCTTTAAAAGAAATATATTCTGATCGTATAAAGAAATAATGAACGCATCCAACACTTGGCGCTCTTCTGATGATAAATCCAGCCTCAATTTCTGCCTAAAAGATATCATATAATCATAAAAACCTTTCAATGCTTCCAAATCGCCCGTCTTTATAGATTCTTCCAGTAGTTGAGTCAACTGAACGTTGTCTTTAGCACCAGGATTCTTTATAACTAAACGTTCAACTCTTTTCTCATTGGTCATCAGCATGTGTTTTATTTTCTCGTTACCTGTGGCCATTTGTGCCACATTATCTAGGTCTCCAATAAAACACGAT